>OAUV01000030.1_pt1 | contig 194602 bp, 182 predicted proteins | sample 1516841 | NCBI WGS metagenome assembly OAUV01 (sample SAMEA2580044, study PRJEB22360) | human gut metagenome | biome: human gut; feature: human-associated habitat; material: faeces | place: Denmark | collected 2008/2010 | reverse complement strand
ATAATGTTATTCACTTTAAGTGGCTGTTCATCATCTACATCAAATAAAACAGATGACATAACAGAAACTAAAACCTTTCTATACAACTACGATTATGAAACAGATTCCAATGGTGAAGTACATACAGATTACCATGAAGAAAAACCCTCTGTTAATTTGAATGAATCACACGAAGAAGTTGAACCTACTGTTAATTTCAAAAAAGGTGCTGTCACATATGTGAAAATGAATGAAACTTATAATTCGGGTGCATGTGAATGTACTGTCTTAAAAGCATATTCAACTGTTTCCAAGCAGTTTTGCGCTGATACATTTGGAGAAGAATATTCACAGCTATTACTTGACTATCTAAATAAATTTCGTGGCTATTATGATGAAAATGGTAATCTATTCAACGAAGGACATAGATTCTTTCTTGTTAAGATGCATTTAAAATATTCAGGTAAAACTACTTCAAAAATTCAATTTACATCACCAATTATATGTAAATATCCAGACGGTACATATTATTCTCTTGGATTACTTGGTTTCATTGACAGAGCTTTGTCAGAAAATTCCACATGTCATTTAACATTAAACCCAGATGATGAATTTGACGCATGGTTTCTCTATGAAGCTTCCCGATATAGTCATGATAAGACCTACTATTTAAGAGGTTCTTTTCAAAACTATATTGATGATGACAGCTATACTGGTTACCTTGTCGAACTTAACGACATCGAAGATGTCGAATAAATCCATGTTTTTGCAACTATACTAATAAAATATGTAACTTACGTCGTTAAACATGCATCTTACGACAAACCGCAAAATAACAGTCTTGTGCTTTAAGTACGGGGCTGTTATTCTGTTTTTAAGAGATAAATACTTATTTAAAATAATTTAACAGGAGGACAAAATATGATATGTAAAAAAGCCATTAAAAATGCTGTCATATTCACAGCAATGCTGCTAATTGTTGGTATTAATTCAACACCATTAATATCCAAAGCAGGCAACAGCTTTGGTGTTGCTTTTAGTGTAGATGGTGAAACTACTTTTACAGATACACAATCCAAAAGCACATCATCTTCAGTTCAGATGTTATGCACCGATAAAGATATTGATGGTTCATATTATTACGGCAAAGTATATGCTTATAAAAGTGGACAATATTATGATGTCTCACATGGCTATGAATATTATTTCGATGTTAACGAAACTCATAATATGCTTAACTGGGTAAACGAGGAAGGCTATACACGCGCTGCTGTAAGATGTGAGGCGTATTCTGTAGACGATTATCATGGTGCATGGTTTGGTGGTTACTGGTATCCAGATATCTAGGAGGCTTAATAATTGAAACTGAAAAAAATAACTGTCTTTTCACTATTATTAACTGTGTTGTGTGGCTGCACAACACAGCCTTCTAATGATACCAATAATATGTTAGAAACTAAAACATATCTATATAGTTATGATTATGAAACAGAACCTAATGGAGAATTAAGCACAGCATATCATGAGGAAAAACCATCTGTTGATTTGAATGAACCCAGAGATGTTGTAAGAGCAACTGTCAATTTCAAAAAAAATGCTGTTACATACATAAAAATGAATGAAAAATATTCATTTGGAAGTTGTGAATGTGCTATTACACAAGCCTATGTCACCTCGAATTCTAATTATTTTTACACATTAGTTAATGAAAATTATCACAATATTTTATCAGATGAAATTTCAAAACAACGCGATATTTCTAAAGAAACTGGAAAACTCATTGACGATACTTCTCGCTTTTTCTGTGTAAAAGTACATATGAAGTATACCGGTAAAGAAGCCATGACTATGGATATATACTCTACAATATTCAGCAAAGACACTAATAACGAAATACTTTTTTTAGGTTTTTTAATGTTTATTGATAAATCTTTTTCTATCCATAAACTTGATAATATTTATCTTGAACCTAATGAAGAATATGACATGTGGTTTTTCTATAATCTTTCAAATTATTCTAGTGACAACACTTATTATGTTAAAGGTAATTTTCAAAATTATAACGACAATAATAGTTATAATGGCTACTTGATTGAACTAAATGATTTGACTGAAATTGATTAGTCTTACTACTTTAAGAGGAGATATTTAATATGAAATTTAAATATTCCTTGTAATAACTGCGTTGTGCAACTGCACAACGCAGCTTTCTAATAATAATGAATATTTTATAAAACATAATAGACTTGAAAACATATACAATAATTTTATGGGAGGGAAAGATTATTGAAAAAGAAAATAGTAGTTATTAGTTTTATATTAATAACAACTTTATGTGGTTGTTCATCACCACAAGTAAATAAAACAGATGATATAACAGAAACTAAAACTTATCTTTACAGTTACGATTACTAAACAGAAACCAATGGTGAAGTAAGTACTGCTTATCATGAAGAAAAACCATCTGTTGATTTGAATGAATCTCATAGAGAAGTTGAACCTATTGTCAATTTCAGAAGTAAAGCTGGTCTTACCTTTATTAAAATGAATGAGACTTATACCTCGGGAACACTTGAATGTACAGTTTTAAAAGCTTATTCAACAGTTTCAAAACAATTTGCTGCTGATACATTCGGAGAAGAATATTCTCAATTATTACTTGATAAGATAAATAAATTTCAAGGCTATTATGATGAAAATGGCAATCTATATAACGAAGGACATCGTTTCTTTCTTATCAAGATGCATCTGAAATATTTAGGTAAAAATACTTCAAAAATTCAATTTGATTCCCCAATAATATGTAAATATCCAGATGGTACATATTATTCCCTTGGAGGAATTGATTACATTGACAAAGCTTTGCTAGAAAATGAATCTCATCACATAACCTTAAATCCAGGTGATGAATTCGATTCATGGTTTCTTTATGAAGCTTATCGATATAGCCATGATAAGACCTACTATTTAAGAGGTTCATTTCAAAACTATATTGATGACGACAGCTATAGTGGTTATCTTGTCAAACTTAACGACATTGAAGATGTCGAATAAATCCATGTTTTTATAATTATACTAATAAAATATGTAACTTACGTCGTTAAACATGCATCTTACGACAAACCTCAAAATAACAGTCTTGTACTTTGAGTACGGGGCTGTTATTCTGTTTTTAAGAGATAAGTACTTATAAATAATTTTGCAGGAGGATAAGAAATGGTTCACAAACATTTTATTAAAAATGCTGTTATATTTACAGCAATGCTATTAATTGTCGGGGTTAACTCAGCACCTATAATGTCTAAAGCTGGCAATGACTTTGGTGTGGCATTTAGTGTGGATGGTGAAACTAAATTTACAGGTAGCCAAAATAAATATACCTCTTCTTCAGTTCAGATGTCATGCACTGATAAAGATATTGATGGTTCTTATTACTATGGTAAAGTATACGCAATTGATGGCAATAGCGATCCGGTTGATGTATCACATGGCTATGAATATTATTATGATGTCAATGAAACTCATAACATGCTTAACTGGGTAAATGATGAAGGCTATACACATGCTACTATAAGATGCGAAGCGTATTCGGTTGATGATTACCATGGAGCATGGTTTGGCGGTTACTGGTATCCAGATATCTAGGAGGCATAATAATTGAAACAGAAAAAAGTAACTTTTTTTTTACTATTATTAACTGTGTTGTGTGGTTGCACAACACAGCCTTCTAATGATACCAATAACATGTTAGAAACTAAAACATATCTATATAGTTATGATTATGAAACAGAACCTAATGGAGAGTTAAGCACAGCTTATCATGAGGAAAAGCCATCCGTTGATTTGAATGAATCCAGAAATGTTGAAAAAGGAACTGTCAATTTCAAAAATAAAAACGCTATTACATACATAAAAATGAATGAAACATTTTCAAAGGGAAATTATGAATGTACCGTAACAAAAGCTTATAAAACTATATCTTCTGATTTTTTCTATACATTAGTTGATGAGCAATATCATGAAGCTCTAGCAAAAGAAATTGCTAAGCCTAATTATATTTCAAAAGATACAGGAAAATTAATTGATGAGAAAAATTCTTTTTTTTGTGTGAAAATCCATTTGAAATATACTGGTTCTCAACCAACTAATATGAGCTTTTATACCACTGGATTTTCAAAAAGAACTGATAATTTGATTTATGCTTCAGGTTTTCTTTTCTTTATAGATAAAGCTTTATCAAATAAAGAAAAAGATACTTTATATCTTGAACCTGGTAAAGAGTATGATTTATGGTTTTTCTATCATGTATTAGGAACATACTCCAGTGATAATACTTATTATATCCAAGGTGATTTTTACAATTATAACGATTATGATAGTTATAATGGCTACTTGATTGAACTAAATGATTTGACTGAAATTGATTAGTCTTACTACTTTAAGATAAGAGATATTTAATATGAAATTTAAAAAGATAATTAAAAACACAATAATATTTGCTACTATGATGCTGGTTATTGGTGTGTATACTGCACCTGTGATATCAAAAGCTGGAGATGATGTTTGGTACGGAGCATCCTTTGATTTTGATGGAGACACATATTACACAGATAGAAAAAGTAAAAACACGTCATCATCTGTTTGGATGTCTTGCACGGACAAAGATATTGATGGTTCTTATTACTATGCAAAAGTTTATGCTTTAAATTCAGCGGGAACAAGAATAGATGTCTCTCATGGATACGAGTATTATTTTGATGTAAATGACTCACATAATATGCTTAACTGGGTATATGAAGAACATTACAATATGACTTGTGTAAGATGTGAGGGATATTCAGTTGATGATTATCATGGTGCATGGTTTGGAGGCTATTGGAATCCAGACATTTAAAACAAATCACATATAAATTAGTATTTATATATGATTTATTATTAAAGCTACGTTGTGTCTATGCACAACGTAGTCTTCTAATTGTAAAAAAGTTAACCTATGGAGGTCAATAATTGAAAAAAAAATATATAATAATTATACCACTATTATTAACTGCCTTATGTGGCTGCGCAACAAATACCAATAACAACACAAATGACATAGCCGAAACCAAAACTTATCTTTATAACTACGATTATGAAACAGATTCCAATGGTGAAGTAAGCACTGCTTACAATGAAGAGAAACCTTCTGTTGATGCGAATGAACCCCAAATAACAGAAGAACCAATCGTAAAATTAAACAAAAATTCTATAAAATACATAAAAATGAATGAAACATATAATACAGGCTCATTTGATTATACGATATTAAAAGTATATTCAACTATATCTAAATCATTTGCCACCGAATTAGTTGACGAAGAATATATCCAGCCTGTAATGAATCAGCTTAATCTATATAGGGGAATTTATGATGAAAATGGCAATCTATTTTATGAAGGACATAGATTTTTCTGGATAAAAGTTCATATTAAATATTTAGGAGAAACAACTTCAAAATTTCAATTTACATCAACAATTATAGCTGAATATCCTGACGGGACAACATATGAATTAGGAGGTATAAATTTTATAGACAGGTCTTTAGCTGAAAACAACGAGCAACACCTGACTTTGAACCCTGGCGATGAATTTGATAGCTGGTTTTTATATGAAGCATACCGCTATTCTGATACAAATAAATATTATATTCAAGGTTCGTTTCAGAAACTTCTTGGCGGAAACCATTACAGTGGTTATCTTGTCGAACTTAACGACATTGAAGAAGTTGAATAAATTATAACTAACATCACTACACTTACTTTTATGGGGGAGGATTATGCGCGATATTTTAATTCTGTTAAGAATAGAACTTAAACGATTATTTAAAAGCAAATTATTTTATGTAAGTCTTTTTATAGGACTTGCCTTATCTGTCGGGGGATTTATTGAGTGTGCGAAGCCGCATCTTAATATTACTAACGGCTTTAATGGGGGAGTGGAAACATATCCGTTCTCTGTATTTAATTCGTGGATGGGAATGTTTATGGGGCTTAAGCCTATATCTACATCTTATCTGTATATATTTATGCTGCTTGCAGCACTTCCGTATTGTGGATTCTTCTGCAGAGATAACAAGAACCAGTACATTCTGCAATATTACAGCAGAATGTCAAAGAATAAGATTCATGCTGCCAGATTCATTGCAACATTTATCTCAGGAGGACTTGTAACTATGCTTCCTCTTTTACTGAATCTATGCGCAACTATGATGTTTATTCCTGCATTGAAGCCATCCGGCAACGGCTTATTTATTCATTCAGGTGCGTATATAATGGGAAATCTTTTCTGTGAACATCCGCTTATCTATGTATTGATATATGTATTACAGTTCTTTATATATGGCGGTTCATTTGCACTTGTTTCACTTGCGGTTTCATTCTTTATCGACAATACATTTTTAGTAATAATATCTCCATTCGTTACCTATTACGGACTTGGTATTATCTCTACTTTATGTAAAAGCGTAATGAATATTTATTCATTCAATCCTATGGCTCTGCTTTCACCTGCAACCAAGCTACAGGACGGAATGTTATTTGCCTACATATGTGAACCAATTATCATCTGTGTTATATGTGGAATTATATTTTTTATGAAAGGAAAGAATAATGAAGCGTTATAGAATAATAATTATTGGAGCAATAACTCTGCTTATTGCAATATTTATAGGATTCACCGTGAGAATCAATATGATTTTTCCTAATGCCAAAGATGTAACTTACACATCTGATAATCCTCCTATTATTGACGGTTTAAAGATTACTCCTGTTGATTATAATGTATATACAATCGACGAATACCGCGAGAAATCAGGTCAGCAGCTTAATATGCGTGAGGAAACTGCCCGTAAGAGCCGTATTGTGGTTATGACTATAGAATTAGAAAATGTATCCGATAAGGTTGTTAATTTCTCACCATCAATATTCGTTTTTTTGTCTGACGAGCTTAATGCACACAACGGAGTAACTATGTATTCATCAAAAGATTCACGTATTGTAGTTGTTCCCGGTGAAAAGAAAGAAGTGCGCCTGCAATGCACATTAGGAAGTTCCATGGTTAAAGAAAGTAAACTTGACAAGATAGATTCTTCTGATATCAGTCTTGTATATTCTTTCTATCCAAAAAGGCTGCGCATTGTATTTGACCGTCATTGATAAGAGGCTTGCCTATGATTAAAGAACGACATAAACATTATATTAAAATATTAATTATATATACAATTGTAATTGCAATATTAATCAGGACTCTGCCATACACAAGCAGATATTTTGATAACGCAGTACCTTGTGTTTCGGATTTCTTTTTGTATTTTTATGATTTTCCAGACAACTTTTTTCTATGCAATCTCGAACTTGTTGTTGCAGCTTTCATGATTATATCCATTATCAGATATGAAATGTCTGATTTCAGGGTTGTGCTGTATTCTTCAATGTCGAAGCTGTGGCTTAACTGTGTAAAAAAATGTGCCTGGATAAGTATTGTATTTCCTCTGATTAATTCAGTGATACTGACAGGCTGTGCATTATCTTATACTTCAGTTATTAACTGTAACTGGCTGGAAGAGGGCAGTTTTGCAAGAAATTTTATTCCTAATGGAAATATTACGACTGAGAACACATTTGTAATAATTCTTATCTGCTTCCTGCTTGATATTCTGCGTGTTCAGATAACAATTCTTACAATCTGTGCGCTGCACTGGCTTATAAGAAATCCGGTTGCTGATTTTATTATCACTTACGCATGTATATTTACTACTTATGTATCTGTTCTGCCTTTTGAGAACTTCTATAGAAAGATGTGTCTTAATCAGTCAGATGTGTACATATCCGGTATCTATTATGCTGATGATGTTATAACTCCGTTTATTATATGGATTGATATGATTCTGATAAGCTGGGCTGTAATTAAATTCTATAGAAAGGACATGCTTAAGAATTAATGAATACTTTCTTATGTATTTTAAAGGCTGATATCAGACGCTTCTGGTCGATGTGCTGGAAATTCTATATGGTTTTCTATATATATTGCGTATTTCAGGCTGTATCGTATTTTTCAAATGTATACAGATGTATTAAGAATTCCAGAATCAGCAGTATTTCTCTTGGAGATTCCCTGCTGTATGTATTCAGAGGTGCAAAAGAATTCTCTCCCGGCATGCAGATTGACATTCCGCTGTTTGAGATTCTTATAGTGCTGTATATCACATTTATAATAACTTATTACATAACGGCTGACCAGAAAGCTGTCGGAAAGAATATTCTTGTTATCTCAGGTTCAGCTTCCGGCTGGTGGCTCAGCAAATATATCACTATGTTACTGGCTGTAATTATATATATGGCAGGTATATTTGCTGCTAACACAATTGTTGGTCTGATTATGACTGGCAGCAGATTTTCAATGTCACTTAACATTACAGGCACCGAGGCAGTAAGAATATTTTTACAGACTAAGCTTGAACTTGATTTCAATATGCCTCTGGTTATTATACTGTGTTTTGTGTGTCTCGTAACTATGACGGGCATAAGCCTTCTGCTTGCTTATATCAGCAATGCGGTATTCGGATTCGTTGTTAATCTGTTCTTCTTTATTGTGAGTATATGCAGTATGAAATGGTTCTTTTTCTATAATTATTTCATGACTATCCGCATACCTCATGTATACAACAGATGGCCGTACGGTCTGTGCTTAATGCTGGCAATCAATATATTACTGGTTGCAGCCGGTATTATTTATTCAAAGAAAAAAGACTTTATCTAAGGGGGATTAATATGTATATTCAGCTTACAAATGTTTCAAAGAAAATTAAGAGCAATGATATCCTTAAAGATATCAATCTGCGCATGGAATCAGGCAAAATATATGGTTTCAAGGGAAAGAACGGCTGTGGTAAAACTATGCTTATGAGAGCTATATCAGGTCTTATCAAGGTTAAGGGTACTGTTGATATTAATGGACAGATTATCGGAAAAGATATTATGTTTCCGCCAAGTATCGGATTATTAATTGAAAATCCGTCTTTTATTAATAATTACACTGCATTTGAGAATCTTAAAACACTTGCATCTATCCGCAGGCGTATTGATGATAACCGCATACGCGAGACTCTTACCGAGATTGGTCTTGATCCTGATGATAAGAGAACTTTCCATAAGTTCTCACTTGGTATGAAACAGAGACTTGGAATTGCTGCTGCCATCATGGAGAATCCCGATATCATTATCCTTGATGAACCAATCAATGCACTTGATGATACAGGTACAGAGCAGATTCGTGACATACTCATCAGGCACAGGGAAAGAGGTGCTTTAATTATAATTGCCTGCCACGACGCAGACGAGCTTAATTTCTTATCTGATGAAATTATCGAAATCGTTCAGGGGCAGATTAAGCCATCGAAAGATGATAAAAAATCCGCTTAAAATATTGACATATCATCACTATACATATAAGGTTGTCCTTAAAGGGACAGCCTTATTTATTTATAATGGCTATTCTATGAAAAGTACGAAAACAAGGTGATTATTATGAATACAGATATTAAACTTGTGGCTCTTGATTTAGACAGGACAACTCTTAATTCAGAAAGCCATCTATCAGAAGTAAACAGACAGGCATTAATTGATGCTATAAGCAACGGAGTACATGTATGTATCGCAAGCGGACGTGCATTTGACACACTGCCTGAGGATGTCATATCAGTTCCCGGAATTGAATATGCAATAACAAGCAATGGTGCTGCCATATACCGTATTGCAGGCAAAGAGTGCCTTAAATCCTATGTTCTTACACCGGAATCAGTAAAGACAATACTTAAACTCACAGAGAATGATATTGTGACATATGAAGCATTTATAAAAGGACAGGCCTTCGCTTCAACAGAATATACTGCACATCCTGAAAAATACGGTGCTACAGAACACTCACTTAACTATGTAAAGAAAACAAGAATTCTTAAAGACGACATTGTATCCTTCATACTTGAACACTGCCATGAATTAGACAGTATTGACATAGTAGTCGGTGATGAAGAATTAAAGAAAAACATAATGGACAGAATAAGAAAAGCCACAGACGAAGTCTACATGACAAGTTCAATAAGCCAGCTCCTTGAGATATCATATAAAGACGCCGGCAAGAAATCAGGTGTTAAGTTCTTAACAGAATACCTAGGTCTGTCCCGTGAAAATGTAGCAGCCTTCGGTGACGCAGACAACGACACAGACATGATAGAATACGCCGGAACCGGAATCGCAATGGAAAACGCCGCCCCACACCTTAAAGAAATAGCCGACCACGTAACGCTGCACCACGATAAAGACGGCGTAGCATACGCATTCCGCAATATACTTAATATATGTTAATCTTGGGCTTTTTCAATATAGTTATATGCATATATGCCTGTCTATAGCTCACAAGCGACTATTGACGAGCTGTGTATGAGTTAATACCGCTATATACAAAAGTTCGGTGTGTGAAGTCTCGTTCAAGCGAAGCGCGTTTGACTTCGCACACCGTAATAAACTATGTAGATAGCGGTATTTACTCATACTAAGCGAGGAAATCGGAGATTGTGAGCTATAGACAGGCATATATGCATTTTAAATACAATAAAAATCCCAGAATTACCACAGATTAATTTCAAGGTTGAAATGCGTCTGCAAAATGTGTAAAATATTATGAGATTTATTTAGCAATATAAGGAGATTAATAATGAACGAACAGGATTGTAAGAAATTAGCAGAGCTCTTATTCCCTGATGTGGATAAGACACCTGATTATTATGAGGAGAAATACCCATATAGAAAACTTCCTAATAAGGCAGAAGTAACAAGATTAGGTCCAAGCCCTACAGGCTTTATCCATCTTGGCAATCTCTACAGTGCTTTGGCTGATGAGAGAATTGCACATAAGAACGGCGGTGTATTCTACTTAAGAATTGAAGATACTGATGCCAAGAGAACTGTTGAAGGTGCTGTTGACCTTGTAATCAATTCTTTAAGATATTTTGATATTGAATTTGATGAAGGTGCAGGCTTCCCGGATTCTGACCCGGTTAATGCATACGGACCATATTATCAAACACAGAGAGTTGATATCTATCATACATTTGCAAAGGAGCTTGTACTTAAAGGTCTTGCTTACCCTTGCTTCTGTACAGAGGAAGAGCTTGAGGCTGTAAGATTACAGCAGGAGACTGATAAGGTTCTTACTGGATATTATGGCAAATATGCTGTATGCCGTGACCTTTCTTTAGAGACTATCGAGGAAAATCTTAAGGCAGGAAAGCCTTATGTGCTTAGACTTCGTTCACAGGGAAGTCCTGAGAATGAAATCACATTTACAGACAGCATTAAGGGAGAGATTAAGCTTCCAGAGAATATCCATGATGTAGTTCTTCTTAAGAAAGATGGTATTCCAACATATCATTTTGCACACGCAATTGATGACCACTTTATGAGAACTACTACAGTTGTACGTGGCGGTGAATGGCTTGCTTCTGTTCCTATCCACTATGAATTATTCCATGTATTAGGCTTTAAGATGCCAAAATACGCACATACAGCACATCTTATGAAGTTTGATGAGGAAACAGGTGGAAAGAGAAAGTTATCTAAGAGAAAAGATCCGGAGCTTTCACTTGATTACTACAGAAAAGACGGATATCATCCATACACAATGAAGGTCTATCTTCTTACACTCCTTAACTCTAACTTTGAGGAATGGCATGAGAAGTTCCCTGACAAGGATATCAATGAATTCCCATTCTCAGTAGATAAGATGAGTGTTTCAGGTGCCTTATTTGATAAAGAAAAGCTTCATAACATCTGTAAGAATGAGCTTTCCAAGTTATCAGAGGATGATTTATATGAATTCCTTCACAACTGGGCATTAGAGAATGAACCTGAGATGGAAAAGGTATGGTTTGCTGACAAAGAGAAGTTACTTGCTATATTAAGACTTTACATGGGTGTTGGTGCTAAGAGAAGAAGAAAAGACTTCATGTATGCTAAGCAGATATTTGAACTTATCAGCTTCTTCTTTGATGGCGAGTCTGGTGAAAGAGATGAATTCAGATTAGTTGATGACGAGGTTAAGGCTATTCTTAATGATTACCTTGCAGCTTATGACCATAATGATGATAACAGCATGTGGTTTAACAAGCTTAAGGAAATAGCTGACAAGAACGGCTATGCTTCTGATATGAAGGCTTACAAGGCTAATCCGGAGAACTTCAAGGGTAATGTATCAGACGTTGCAGAGGTTGTAAGAATTGCTGTAACCGGCAGAGCTAATACACCTGATTTATGGACTATCGTTCATATCATGGGCGAAGAGCAGATGAAAGAGCGTATAAGCCGTTTCCTTTAATTAATACTAGTTTATAAGTCAACATAATAAGGAGGCTATGTAATATGTATGACCTTATGATAATCGGCAGCGGACCTGCTGGAATATCTGCTGCACTCACTGCTAAAGCAAGAAATCTTAACTTTATATGGTTTGGTTCAAGAGCACTAAGCACTAAGATAGAGAAAGCCGAGAAAATCATGAATTATCCTGGACTTCCTGCTGTTACAGGAAGCGAAATGCAGTCTGTGTTCTTAAAGCAGATTGACGACTGTGGCATTACTATAACAGAGTCACAGGTTAATTCCATATATGACTGCGGCGGTTATTTTGCAGCCGGTGCTGATAATGAGATATATGAAGCCAAAGCTGTCATAATGACTGTTGGTATGACAACAACAAGAGAGATTGAAGGTGAAGCAAGGCTTTTAGGTTGTGGCGTAAGTTATTGTGCTACATGTGATGGAGCATTATATAAGAATAAGGATATTGCTGTTATATGTGCATCACCTAAATTCGAGGATGAAGTAACATTTTTAGCAGGACTTGCTAATCATATATATCTTTTCACACCTTATAAGGAAACCACGTTACAATATGATAACATAACGCATTTTAACGGACTTCCTGCAAGTGTTGACGGAGATAAGAAGGTTGCTTCAGTAACTTTCAAGGGAGAAGCTATCCCTGTAAGCGGAGCTTTCTTCTTAAAGGATTCTATCAATCCTGGTGTATTATTATCAGGACTTGATATGGCTGGTGGACATATTATTGTTGACAGAACTCAGATGACTAACATTGATGGTGTATATGCAGCAGGTGACTGTACAGGCAGACCTTATCAGTATGCCAAGGCTGTTGGTGAAGGAAATGTTGCTGTACACAGCGTACTTGAATATCTTAAAGAACATAAAGATAATTAGTTTAACAGGAGACGATTAATAATGGGCGAGATATGGGATATCTATGATGTCGATAAACAACTTACAGGCCGTACTATGAAACGTAATGACTGGAACATGAAAGATGGGGACTATCACCTGACTGTTCTTGGCATAATCAAAAGACCTGATAATACATTTTTAATAACACAGAGAGTCTTAACTAAAGCATGGGCACCGGGGCACTGGGAAGTCTCAGGCGGTGCATGCCAGGCTGGAGAGACATCTTTTCAGGCTGTCTGCCGTGAAGTATTAGAAGAAACCGGTGTTGATGTATCACAGGCTGATGGCGGCTTTGAATTTTCTTACAGAAGAGATAATCCTGAAGAAAAGGATAATTATTTTGTTGATATCTATAAGTTTAACATGGATATTACAGAAGCAGATATACATTTACAGACAGAAGAAACTGCCGGTTTCAGATTTGCTACAGCAGACGAAATCAAGGTTATCGCTGACAGGGGAGAATTTCTTCATTACGACAGCATAAGGAAGGTTTTTGAATAATTAGTTTAAAGACAGGGAGTTTTATATGCTGAAATATCTTAAAAAATACTGGCTTTTTGCCATTCTTGCACCTTTATTCATGGTGGGCGAGGTTCTTGCGGACCTCGTTCAGCCTCGTTTAATGAGCACCATCGTGGATGAAGGTGTTTTAGGTTTATCAAATAACGGTGTTGGGAATCTGAATCTTGTACTTACCGAAGGACTCAAGATGATAATATTCGTAATTCTTGGCGGATTATCTGGTATCTTATGTGGTGTGTGTTCTAATATTGCATCACAGAATTTCGGTAATGATTTAAGAAAAGATATATTTAAAAATATTATGTCTTTCTCCTTAGAACAGACTGACAAATTCTCTACAGGTTCACTTATCACAAGAGTTACCAACGATATAACACAGTTACAGAATTTTATCCAGATGAGTATGCGTGGTTTTATAAGGACATTTATGCTTTTTGCCGGAGGCATAATATGCATGTTATCCCTTAATCTAAGCTTTGGTGCAGTTATCGCATGTGCACTGCCGCTTGTAACCATATGTGTTATATATTTTCTTTCTAAAGCTAATCCACTTTTTTCAAAACTGCAGCAAAAGCTTGATAATGTTAATAATGTAATGCAGGAAAATGTATCCGGTTTCCGCGTTGTCAAAGCCTATGTTAAAGAAGATTACGAAAAAGAGCGGTTCGGAAAATCCAATGACGACCTTGTAAATACTCAGCTTAATGTGCTGATGATTTTCTCATATATGCAGCCAATTATGAATATTATTCTCAACCTGTCTGTAGTTGCAGTTATTAAGGTCGGTGGTATTCAGGTTGCCAACGGTTCTGTAACACCAGGTAATGTCATGGCAGCAATTACATATGTCACACAATCACTTAATGCGGTTATGCGAATGACTAATATGTTCCAGACCGCATCAAGAGGTATTGCTTCAGGCAGACGAATTAATGAAGTGCTTGCCTGCGAGCCTTCTATCAAAGATGGTTCATTTAACACCACAACTTCTATTAAAGGTAAAATTGAATTTAAAAATGTAACATTTGCATATCCATTAACTGGCGATAAGAAAATTCTTGATAATATTAATCTGGTTATCAATCCCGGCGAAACTATCGGTATTCTCGGTGAAACCGGCTGTGGTAAAACAAGCCTTATTAACCTGATCCCAAGATTCTATGATGTAACCGAAGGAAGCGTGCTTGTTGATGATATTGATGTCAGGGAATATAACCTTAAGAATCTGCGTGAGCGTATATCTGTTGCACTCCAGAAAAGTGAAATATTCCAAAGCACTATTAAAGAGAACATCCGGTGGGGTCATGAAAATGCAACAGATGCCGATATTGCAGATGCAGCTTCTATCGCACAGGCTATGGAATTCATCAGTACTTCAACAGACGGATTTGATACTCTTGTGACACAGCAGGGAACCAGTCTTTCCGGAGGTCAGAAACAGAGAGTTGCCATAAGCCGTACCATTCTTAAACAATCTGAAATTATTATATTTGATGATGCAACCAGTGCACTTGATTTAAAGACGGAAGCCAGCCTGTATTCAATGCTTAAAAATGCATATCCGGACACTACCAAGATTATTATTGCACAGAGAATTGCCTCTGTTAAAGATGCAGACAGAATTGTAATTCTTGATGACGGACATATAAGTGCTGTCGGCACTCATGACGAACTGCTCAAAAACAGTGCAATATATCAGGATATATATAATTCACAGTTGAATAAGAAATAGCAAGGAGACAGAGATATTATGGCTGAGGATAAGAATACTTCACAGATTAATATGAGAATTCCCGGCATGAAGGGAGGACCCAGAAACAGAGGTGCCGTTGTTGAAAAGCCTGTCAACAGTAAAGAAACATTTATGCGCCTTATGCAGTATTTTGCTAAAGAAATACCTGTAATTACTGCTCTTTTTATTGCCGTAGTTATAATGGTTGTATGCTCTGTCTATGCTCCAAAGCTTCAGAGTCAGGCAATTGATTATATTTCTTTAAGAAAATTTAATAATTTAAATCATATACTTATCTTCATGTTAGTGGTATACATAATATACAGTATATGCACATTTATACAGACAAGATTAAGTGCCATATTAAGTCAGAGAATTGTTAAGCACATGAGACAGGATCTTTTTAATAAGATTGTAAGTATGTCAGTTAAGTATCTTGACCAGCATTCACATGGTGACATTATGAGCCGTATGACTAATGATGTTGAGAATATCTCTAACACTGTATCGCAATCTATGAGTTCGTTATTCTCAGGCGTTCTCACTATTATTGGAACTGTCGTTATGATGGTTGTTTTGTCTCCGCAGCTTGCATTATGTTCCTGCACAACAGTGATTCTTACTATATTTGCAACTAAGAATCTATCTAAAGCCATGAGGAAATTCTATTCCAGACGGCAGGTTCTTTTGGGACAGCTTAATGGTACTGTTGAGGAGATGGTCACTGGCATCAAGACTGTTACAGCATTTGACAGACAGGAAAATGTATGCAGTGATTTTAATAATACATCTGATGAACTGACTAAGGTTGGTATTAAAGCCGAGATTCTTGGTGGTTCTATGGGACCTGTAATGAATGTCATTAACAATATCGGCTTCGTCATTATTGCAGGGGCTGGAGGATATTTTGCTATTAAAGGATATGTATCCATCGGTGTAATATCAGCATTTATCGTATATGCCAAGCAGTTTGGCAGACCTATTGACGAGCTTGCCAATATATGGGGGCAGATTCAGACTGCCATAGCCGGAGCTGAAAGAGTATTTGCTGTTCTTGATGAACCTTCCGAGGACAAATCAGGTGAATTTACAATGGATAATTCTACTGGCAACATTGAATTTAATCATGTTGATTTCTCTTATATTCAGGGGAAACAAGTATTACATGATTTCAACCTTAAGGTTAAAGCCGGACAGAAGGTTGCACTTGTAGGAAGCACCGGAAGCGGCAAGACTACTGTTGTCAATCTTCTTATGAGATTCTACGATATTGACAACGGCAGTATAACCATTGATGGTATTAATATTAAAGATATCGACTGTGAGAATCTTAGGAAGAATACTGCAATTGTTTTACAGGATACTGTTCTTTTTGCCGACACTGTAAAGAATAATCTTCTATATTCAAGACAGGATGCAACGGATACTGAAATCATTGCTGCTGCAAAGAAGGCTAACTGCCATAATATGATTATGCATCTTCCTGATGGATATGATTCCATGCTCGCCAAAGATGGACAGAATCTGTCACAGGGACAACGCCAGTTACTATCAATTGCAAGAGCATTTGTTGCCAGTCCTAAGATTCTTATACTCGATGAAGCAACCTCAAGTGTTGATACACGAACAGAAAAAAAGATTCAGGATGCAATGACTAATCTTATGAAGAACAGAACAAGCCTTATTATTGCACACCGACTGTCAACTATTCAGGACGCTGACGTCATAGTTGTTATGGATAATGGAAGAGTTGTCGAGACAGGTAATCATGAGTCTCTGCTTTCTGCTAAAGGCAGATATTATGAGCTGTATATGACACAGTTTGCTGGAAAGGCAATCTGATTAATAGGACAAGGAGATAAGAAAAATATGGATAATCGCAAGCATATGAGAACCGAAAAGAAAACAGCCGTAAAAAACAGTTTTGGACGGCTTCTGGCTACAGGTATATTTGTACTTATCCAGGTTGCGTGGCTGGCTTATCTTTTATTATATTTTTACAGGGACTACGCATGGATTTCATTATTAAGCACATTTATTGCAATTATTCTTGTGCTTAAGATATACGGAACATCTACTAATTCTGCCATGAAAATGCCATGGATAATTGTAATTCTTGCATTTCCTATACTTGGTATACTTATTTATCTGCTTTTTGGACGTTCCATTGTTACAAGAAATGTAAAGAAAAGATTTAATTCAATAGAAGAATCCTATAAAAAATCTCTTTCTCAGGATGAAAACATTCTTAATGAGGTTAAAGATAAGGATATCTATATATATAACCAGTTCCATTATCTGAGTAATCATGAAGGATATCCTGTATATAAGAATACGGATATTGAATTCTATTCCATAGGTGAGGAAGGTCTTGAAGCACAGCTTAAAGAACTTGAAAAAGCTGAGAAGTTCATATTTATGGAATATCATGCTATTGAAGAGGCTTCAAGCTTTGACAGAATTAAGGACGTTCTTATAAAAAAGGCTGCTGCAGGCGTTGAAGTCCGTTTATTCTATGATGATGTAGGAAGTATCTTCTTCCTTAACAAGGATTTCATCAAGGAAATGCGTGCAAATGGCATTGACTGCCGTGTATTCAATCCAATCAAGCTTGCATTTAACATGTTCATGAATAACCGTGATCACAGAAAAATTACCGTAATTGACGGTAAGGTCGGATTCACAGGAGGTTATAATCTTGCTGACGAGTACTTTAACATAACACACCCATATGGGGAGTGGAAGGATACCGGTCTTAAATTGACCGGCGATGCCGTTAAAACTCTTACAATGCTGTTTCTTTCTATGTGGAACTCTATTAAGAAAACAGACGAGCCACAGGATGATTATATTAAATATATAAAGGCATCTGATTACGGATATAAGGCTGTTAATAATAATCAGTATGTTGTTCCTTACGCTGACAGTCCGCTTAATAACAACAGGGTCGCTGAAAATGTTTATCTTAATGTTATTAAGGGTGCCAAGCATTATCTTTACATTACAACACCATATCTGCTTATTACAGAAGAGATGTCCAGAGAGCTTGCAATGGCAGCAATGAGAGGTGTTGATGTAAGAATTGTAACACCTGGTATTCCTGATAAGAAGCTTACTTACAGCCTCACAAGATCATATTATGCAGATCTCGTAAGATACGGCGTAAGAATATACGAATACACACCGGGCTTCATTCATGCAAAACAGTGGGTAAGCGATGGAGAAGTATCTGTTGTCGGTACAATCAACATGGACTTCAGAAGTCTTTACCTTCACTTTGAAAATGCTGCATATGTATATGGCAGGGAAACTGCTGCCGACATACTTAATGATTTCTACAACATTTTCAGAAGAAGTGAGGAAGTAACCGACAAGTACATCAATAAGCCGAGAATCTTGAGAATCGGACAATGTATATTAAGACTGGTTGCACCTTTGTTCTAATTGGTGTATATTCATGTTTGTATATCAAATTAATAAACATTTAACAAGGAGATATAATGAGAGAAGAAACTGTAACCGTGAAAATCGACCACCCCTTAGGAAGCACTGATGAAGATAACCCCTCGGTGGTCTATCCTATTAATTGCGGCTATGTAGATGTCGAAAGAACTGCCGGATTTTCTGAACTTGATAAACAGAGAGTTTATCTGTTAGGTGTAGATGTTGCCGTTGATGAATATATTGGAGAGCTTATTGCTGTAGCAAGACGCCGTGATGATCCTGAAACAGTCTGGATAATAGCACCTGAAAATATATCTTACACAATCCAGCAGATTGAAGAAATGATATATTTCGAAGAGCAGTATTACGATAGTTTTGTTGAAATAGTTGACGAAGAATTATGGGATGCCTATGATGAGAATGAAAAGCTGTTAGGCTTCGATTTAAAAAGAAGCCAGGCAAAGTCTTTACCTGATGGGGTATATCATGTCATTGTCAATGTATATACAATGACTAAAGATGGTAAGCTTCTTACGACAGAACGTTCACGAAATAAAACATACCCTCTTAAGTGGGAAGTTACAGGTGGTTCTATACTTAAAGGTGAAACAGCGGCTGAAGGTGCAGTTCGTGAGTTATATGAAGAGACTGGTATTAAGGTTTCTACTGATGACCTCATTGTGCTCTACAGCTATGTGGATAAACCTAAGCATGCCATATATCACAGTTACCTTAATTTAATAGAAAAAGAAGTCCATGTTACCCTTCAGGAAGGAGAAACCATGGACTACATGTATGTTCCGTATAAGGAATTTGATGAGCTTGTTAATTCTGACAGATTCGTTCCATCAGAACAGCGACGCTATAAGAATCAGGCCGTCTTTACGATGCTTTCACGATTCATTCCTGATTCAGCGGCTTCTACATAAGCAATTCCGTATGTTCCCGGACCTACATGAGTTCCAACAGAACAACCAATAGAGCTTACACCAACATTTCCATTAACATCCGATATGTAAGTAAGACTCTTATTAATAAATGTTTCTAAGGATTCAGAGCAGTTGATATGACCAAACATGAAATCTCTTGTAAGACTTAATCCGTCTTTGATGAGCTTATCATGCATAAGTTTTTCAGCTGCTTTTTTTCCTCTTGTTTTTCCAATCACAACAACTTTTCCATCTTCAATACTTACAACCGGTGTTATATGAAGCATTGTTCCTGCAAATGCAGCCGCTCCTGAAAGTCTGCCTCCCATTTTAAGATATTTAAGCGAGCCGACAACAGCTGTAAGCTTGATGTATTTTGACATCTCTGTACATGCAGCAGCGATATCAGATACATTTACACCGGCATCTCTTAACTTGACGGCTTCTCTGATTAGAAGGGCAGTTCCAATTGATGCACTTCTTGAATCTACCATGTATAATTTCTTTCTTGTTTCTTCTTCAACGTCTAAAGCAGCAAGGCAGGCACTCTGATATGTTCCTGATAAATCAGAAGATATGAATATTCCAAGTACATCATCCCCGGCAGCAACAGCTTCATTAAATACTTTCATGAATGTATCAGGGCTTGGCTGTGAAGTCTTAGGTAATTCATCACATTCAGCAAGTCTTGTATAGAATTCCTCGTGTGTTATCTCAACTCCATCTAAGAATTCTTCATCCCCAAACCTTACAGATATTGGAACAATCTGAATCCCCATCTTTCTTGCATCTTCTTTAGATATATCACATGTGCTGTCAGCAATAATTCTTAACATAATCATACTCCTTTAAAGATTTTAATATACTTTGATATTCAAAGTTTCTTTATGTGATAGTATCATGAGATAATGTGGTTGTCAATAGTGATTTGATAATCAAAGTTTTAGCAGGAAATTCTTGAATAGAAATATGTTATTTAAATATCATCATGTGTTTTTTTCGTATTTATATATACACAGAATTGATATAATCAATATAAATATATTCTAATTAAAAATGGGGTGTGTAAAGAATTATGAATATTACAAAACTAGTATTGGGTGCATGCAGCACAAATGTATATATTGTTTCTTCAAATAAGAAAAATGCAATTCTGATTGACCCAGCAGATAATGCTGCTGAAATTATTAAAACAATAGAAGAAAATGGATTATGTCTTAAATACATTTTTATAACACATGGTCATACAGATCATATTTTAGCATTAAAAGAAGTGAAAGAATATTTTAATGTACCTGTTATTATATCTAAAATTGATGCCGGACGACTTGAAGACGAAGAACTTATTAACGAAAGACCTTATGTTAAAATACCTTATAAAGCTGTAAAAGCCGATATATTAATTTGTGAAGACGATATAATTAATCTTGATGAGTTATCATTTTCTTTCTTAGGTATGCCAGGACATACAGACGGTTCAATGGCAATCATTGTTAATGATAATATTTTCTCTGGTGACACCATTATGTTTGAAAAACATGGTAAAACTTCTTTACCTGGCGGAAATGAGAAATTACTTATTTCATCAATAGAAAAAATGATGAACACTTTAATTGGCGATTATAAAATATACCCTGGTCACAGACAAGAGACATCTCTTGATTATGAACGTAAGTGCAGACTAAGTACTGTTATTACAGGTTATTAATTTTTTATCTTAATTTGCGGCTTGTAATTGTAAATAACATATTTCTTGACATATTTAAAAATAAGCATTAAAATCAAGCACTTGGACGGTATCATTTACGAAATTCACACAAGAGGTTTCATCAATTATGGCAAAAGATTTAACTCAGGGCAGAATTATGCCTATGTTAATTAAATTCACAATTCCACTTATACTGGGAAATATATTTCAGCTTACTTATAATGCGGTTGACTCCATTATTGTCGGAAGATTTGTTGGAAAAGAGGCACTGGCTGCTGTTGGAATATGCAATCCAATAACTACACTCATTATTCTTTTCCTTAACGGATTATGTATGGGTGCAAGTATTCTTATGGGTAATTATTTCGGCGGCAAGAAAATGGATACGCTTTCCCGCCAGATAAGCACAACAATGATATCAGGTATGATATTCTCACTGGCACTTACATTGCTGGCAATAGTATTTACAAGACCCATTCTTATGCTTGTTCAGGTTGACAGATCAATTATGACACTTACAACCCAGTACTTAAGAATAATTATGTTAGGACTCATCTTCACATTCCTTTATAACTTTTTCTCAAGCACTTTAAGGGCATTGGGAGATAGTGCAACACCTCTGTATTTCCTTATCATAAGTGCAGTTTTAAATGTATTTGGTGACCTTTTCTTTGTTGTTGTCCTGAAAGCCGGCAGCAATGGATGTGCAGTTGCAACTGTAGTGAGCGAGGCTCTCTGCTGTGTATTCTGCATGATATATATTAAATTCAAAGTACCGATTCTGTGTCTTGGCAAGAAGTGGCTTGTATTTGACCGTTCACTGCTTAAGAAAACTATAAGCTACGGCTGGGCATCTGCTATGCAGCAGGCTACTGTACAGCTTGGTAAGATTGGTATACAGGCTATTATTAATACAATGGGCGTTTCGGTTTCAGCCGCATTTGCAGTAGTAAACAGAATTGATGACTATGCATATACACCTGAGCAGAACATTGCACACGGAATGACAGCAATGATGGCACAGAACAAAGGTGCTGGAAGAGATGACAGAGTAATCAAAGGCTTTAAAGCCGGTATTATTCTTGAGATAATATATGGAATCTTCATATTCTTTGTATGTTTCGTATTTGCAGGACCACTTATGAAGCTATTTACTTCTGATACCGAAGTTATAAGACATGGTGTGATATATCTTAAACTTATCTCTGTCATGTACATATTGCCTGCATTGACTAATGGTATTCAGGGATATTTCAGAGGAATCGGCGACTTAAAGATTACCCTGCTTTCAAGCTTTATCAATATGGGTGTCCGTGTACTTGCCGCCATACCACTTGTATTTGCATTAGGCATGGGAATAGAAGCACTTCCTTTCTCTTATCTTGCTGGCTGGATTGGCATGCTTATTGCGGAAATACCTCTGCTTGTTAAGAATTACAGGGCATATATTAAAAGTATAAGATAGTTATAATCCCCTCACAAAGCATCAGCCTTGTGAGGGGATTATTATTATCTCATCTTCTGAACATTTTTCTTTCTCATAAGCAACGCACCAATACCTATAAGTACCAAGCCTATTGCACAGCCAGACATTAAAGTAATAAAAAATATATTTCCATTAATACTAAGAGCCGTGCTCCAATCAGACAGATTCATATGACTTATTGTAAGCACCTTCCTTTTGTAGAGAATAAACTCAAGAAAATCATCGGCAAAAACAACCCATAATACAGATATTATCGTACTAATTCCGGCTCTCATCAGTCCATGGACAGGAAGATATCTGATCACAAGAAATACAAGCCATACACCAAGCATAAGTACAACAGCTACTGTATATCCGTCTTTCATACCTGTAAAACCAGAATGATAATACACTATAAACATTGTAAGGAATAGCCACAATGTATCCCATGTCATTGTTATAAGTGCTTTCTTGTCACTAAGTACCGGTGGAAGTGACACAAGACATATCACTATCGGAAACAGCACTATTGATATACCAAATACTGTAGGTATAGCCCAAAAAAGGAAGTTTCCTCCGCCATTCATCCGGTCAACGAAAAACAATATAAGCATAAGTGATGCAACGCCTGCAAGAATACATTTTAACAGACGGTTATTCGTAGACATAAGCGGAACTACCGTAAGTGCTGCAACAAGCATCATAGAAGCAGTAACAACCGAAAATACGCCTAAACCCATACCAGTTGCAAGCTGTACTATAAATGTAATGACAATTGGCAGTAGAAGTATTGCGGCAATCACAACTCCTGCCTTGTATGCTGCATTACGCTCTTTTTTTGCATGTCTTTCAAGTACTCCTTTTGATTCCTTTGCAAGCACTTCATCAACGTTGTTTTCCTGTAATTCATTATATATCTTCTGGCAGTCACTACAACCTGCCATATGCTTTTCAACAAAGCTGCAGCTTGCCTCACTGCAGGCTTTGTCATAATAAAGGGGCAGTAAGTCCTGCACGATATCACATTCTTTATTACTCATATCTAATCAATCCTTTCTTTTATTTTTAATCTGGCCCTATGATAAGTTACTCTGGCCCAGTTCTCAGTTTTTCCAAATACCATTCCAATCTGTGCAAATGTGAGTTCTCCAAAAACTCTCAACTGAAATACCTCTTTATACGACTCCGGTAGTTCATGAAGAACCATATGAATCTGCAAAGCAGAATCTGTATCCGAAACTTTATCCGCCAGATCAGCCGTCTGCTGCGGTAAAGTCTCATCAAGCTCAGAAAACTTCTTATTTTTCCTGCATTCATCAATTGCGAGATTCTTAGCAATACTGCAAAGCCATGTGAGCTCACCCGCCTTGCCCTCATACGGACGTTTGGCAGTCATGGCTTTGTAAAAAGTATTTTGTGTGATTTCTTCAGCAAGAGACTGATTCTTTACTATAGTAACCACATAAGAATACACCTGCATATAATAGGAATTGTACAATTTCTCGTAATTCAGAACTGGTCACCTCCTTCCGTCTTACATAGGTTAGACGCACGAAATGGATTTTCGTTACAACATTTTCAGAATATTTTATAGAATTTTTTAAAATGTGTCAAAAAATGTATGCCAAAGGTACAGGCAGATGTGTTATTATACATATTGAATTTGATTCAGGAGAATTAATTATGATTAGAAAAGAACAGCTGCGTCTATACGCAATCACAGATACAAGCTGGCTTAACGGAGCCAGTCTCATTGATGTTGTTGAAAATGTATTAAAAAATGGAGCAACATTTTTACAATTAAGAGAAAAAAATGCATCGCATGATGAAATTGTTGCAAAAGCAAAAGCAATTAAGCCAATTGCACGAAAATATGGAGTACCATTCGTTATTGATGATGATGTGCAGGCGGCACTTGAAGCTGACGCTGACGGAGTACATATCGGACAGAGTGACACTGACTATATGACTGCAAGAAGTATTCTTGGAGATAATAAGATTATCGGCATGACCGCCAAGACAGTAGAGCAGGCTAAAGAAGCCGTAAGACTCGGTGCAGATTATATCGGAACCGGAGCAGTATTTGGTTCAAGTACCAAAAAGGATGCTGTATACATGCCTCGTGAACGACTGATTGAGGTTGCAGGTTCAGTTAATATCCCTGTCGTTGCAATCGGCGGTATTGATTACGACAACTGCGGTGAGCTTGCAGGCACTGGTGTTGACGGGATTGCTGTTGTTTCAGCTATATTTGCCGCTGATGATCCTGGACTTGCTACGAAAGAGCTTTACTTAAAGACTGGCCGTGTATTTAATTATCACAGGGATTTCATATTTGACATGGACGGAACTATTCTTGATTCTATGCCTTACTGGAGAAATGTTTCCAAGGAATACGCCATGCAGTATGTTGATAAGTTACCTGATGACTTTGACGAGCGTACTTATGTAATGGACCTTGATGAATGTTCTGCTTATTTCCGTGATGAATTAGGCATAAACACTGATGCAACAACTATGAGGCAGACTGCTGTGGATATTATGACAAGACACTACAGCACAGATATTCCGGCTAAAGACGGAATGCTTGAATTAATCAGACGTGAGCATGAAGCTGGATCTGACATGTGCATATTTACAAGCTCTGACAGAAGCTGCGTTGACGCTGCACTTAACCGTCTTGGAATAGCTGACTGTTTTAACAACATTTTTACAGTATATGACATTCCATATAATAAAAAGAATCCGGAAAGCTACAAGCTTATCGCTGAAAAAATGCATTTTAAACCGGAAGATACATGGGTATATGAAGATGTTCTTCACGGCATTGAATCTGCCAGACAGGGTGGATTTAAGATATGTGCTGTATATGATGAGGATTCTAAGAAGCATTGGAACGAAATCTGCGCATTTGCAGACGAAATAAGAGATATAAGAAATGATTGAGGATTAGTAATGAAGAAAAAAGTTGTTGTCGGCATGTCAGGAGGCGTTGATTCCTCTGTTGCCGCTTATCTATTAAAGGAACAGGGCTATGATGTAATAGACATCTTCATGCAGAGAGGGCAGGACAACGCAAGAAAAGCCGCTGAGAACGGCTGCTGCGGTATCAGTGCTGTTGATGATGCAAGACGTGTTGCAGGTCAGCTTGACATCCCATATTATGTAATGAATTTTAAGAATGAGTTCAAATGTAATGTAATCGACTATTTTGTTGACGAATATAAAAAAGGCCGTACACCTAATCCATGTATCGCCTGCAACCGTTATGTAAAGTGGGAATCTCTTCTTAAGAGAAGTCTTGAAATAGGAGCAGATTACATTGCAACAGGACACTATGCAAGAATCCACCAGCTTCCTAATGGCAGATACACTATATGCAATTCAGTAACTGCCAGGAAAGACCAGACCTACGCCCTTTATAATCTTACACAGGATCAGTTATCACACACACTTCTTCCTATTGGTGACTATACTAAGGATCAGGTCCGTGAAATTGCATCTAAGATTGGTATCACTGTTGCCAAGAAGCCTGACAGTATGGAAATATGCTTTATTCCTGATAATGACTATGCAGGCTTTATAACACGTGAAACAGGCTATACTTCTGTTCCCGGTAATTTCATTGACGTCAATGGCAATGTAATTGGAAGACATCAAGGTATCATACACTACACAGTTGGTCAGAGAAAAGGTCTTGGACTTGCTCTTGGAAAGCCGGCATTTGTTGTTGCTATACGACCTGAAACCAACGAGGTTGTAATCGGTGATAATTCAGATGTGTTCTCACCTAAGCTTTACGCCAACAACCTTAATTTCATGTCGATACCTTCACTTGAAGGTGAAATGCATGCCAAAGGTAAAATCCGTTACAGCCATGAGGGTGCTATGTGTACTATAAGAATGTTTGATGAAAATACTCTTGAATGTACATTTGACGAGCCTGTTCGTGCCGTAACACCAGGTCAGGCGCTTGTATTATATGACGGGGACAATGTACTTGGCGGTGGAACTATTATTTAATTATTTTTTAATTAATAAGGACAATATTATGGAAAAACTTATATATATGGATAACGCAGCAACTACATCAACCGCACCAGAGGTTGTGTCTGCAATGCTTCCATTCTTTACTGAATATTACGGCAATCCTTCTTCTGTATATAATTTTGCCCAGAAAAGCAAGATGGCTATTGAAGATGCAAGGGAAATTATAGCTGACAGTATTGGAGCTGCAAAAAGCAATGAAATATATTTTACAGGCGGTGGAAGCGAGTCTGATAACTGGGCTTTAAAGTCTGCTGCATTCGGCCTTAGAGATAAAGGAAACCACATAATAACAACTAAGATAGAGCATCATGCAATTCTTAATACATGTGCATATCTTGAAAAGAACGGATTCGAGGTAACTTACCTTGATGTTGACAGCGAGGGATTTGTTTCATTAGAAGATGTCGAGAATGCCATCACTGACAAAACAATTCTTATAAGTGTTATGTTTGCCAACAATGAAATCGGAACAATTGAACCTGTCCGAGAAATAGGTGAGATTGCACATAAGCATGGCATTCTTTTTCACACTGATGCAGTTCAGGCTATGTGTCATGTTCCAATTAATGTCACAGAGATGAATATTGACCTGTTAAGTGCAAGCGCACACAAGTTCCACGGTCCTAAAGGCGTCGGTTTCATGTACATGAAGAATACCGCTAAATTAGAGCCTTTCATCCATGGCGGGGCACAGGAGCGTGCAAGACGCGCTGGAACAAGCAATGTTCCAGGCATTGTCGGCATGGGTCAGGCTGTAAAGCTTGCCTTAGGTACACTTGATAAAGATACACATACAGTTATTAATATGCGTAATTATATTGTTGACAGGATTCTTGGTGAGATTCCTGACGTTACTTTTGATGGACCTTGTATTGATGCTGATGCCTATGTCAATGCTGTTTCGGTAGGTTTGCCCATGTGCAGCCTGAAGCGTCTTCCGTCTAATATGCATTTCTGCTTTAAAGATGTTTCGGGTGATTCTTTACTTATCATGCTTGATATGAACGGTATATGTGCATCCAGCGGTTCAGCATGTGCTGCAGGTTCAATCGCCCCTTCACATGTGCTTCTTGCTATCGGACGAAGCAGCGATGAAGCAAAAGGTGCTTTAAGATTAAGCATAGATAAGGATTTAACCAAGGAAGATGCTGACTATGCAATAGATGCGCTGAAAGCCGCTGTTGCGAGGCTGCGTGGATAAAGCTAAACATTATATCCGTAAATCCACATAATATGGTCTTACATCCAGCAATTTTCATTAAAACAAAGTGAGTTTTCCCATAAATTCATAAATAATATAAGGTTTATAGGTATATTCTATCAATTTTACTATATAAAAAGTCTTTAATGATACCAATATACCTATAAACAATCTGCTTATTTACAACTTATAGGCTTACGCAACAACTATCTATATAGACATCAGCATTTTTGACCTATAAGACAATTAAATATACAACTATCTATAGGTATCATGTTGTATAGCATAATGCTGTATCATGAATCATCCGTAATGAATATCCTTCAGACTCCCCAATTCAACGACAAAAACAATATAATCTTTAAAATATTTTCAAAAAATATCATACAAACCTATTGACATAGTAGGGATAAGGGTTTATATTATCATCAACATCAAGAAAGCAATACATTTTTGAAATAAATTAAAAAGGATGGTAATTAATTATGGCAAAGAAATCTTACTCTGAAAGAAATTTAAAGTTTGAAACATTACAGCTTCATGTAGGACAGGAACAGCCTGATCCGGTAACAGATGCTAGAGCAGTACCTATTTACCTTACATCATCATATGTATTCCATAACAGCCAGCATGCTGCTGACAGATTTGGTCTTAAGGATGCAGGTAACATCTACGGACGTCTTACTAATCCAACAGAAGATGTATTCGAAAAGAGAATCGCAGCACTTGAAGGTGGTGTAGCAGCACTTGCTGTTGGTTCTGGTGCAGCAGCTTTAGCTTATGCTTTTCAGGCACTTGCTCATGCAGGAGACCACATCGTAGCAGCTAAGAATATCTACGGTGGAACATATAATCTTCTTGCACATACACTTCCAGATTACGGAATTGAAGCTACATTCGTAGATCCTTTTGATTATGATGCTATTGAAGCAGCAATCAAACCTAATACTAAGGCTGTTCAGATTGAAACACTTGGAAATCCTAATTCAGAAGTTGTTGATATCGAAAGAATTGCTAAGATTGCACATGCACACAACATTCCACTTGTTGTTGATAACACATTTGCAACACCTTACCTTGTAAGACCTATTGAATACGGTGCAGATATCGTTATCCATTCAGCTACTAAGTTCATCGGTGGACACGGTACAACACTTGGCGGTGTAATCGTTGATAGTGGTAAATTTGACTGGGTAGGGGCTGCTGATAAATTCCCATGGCTTGTTGAGCCAAATGTATCATACCACGGTGTTAGCTTTGCAAAGGATACAGCACCTGCTGCATTCGTTACATATATCAGAGCTATCCTTCTTCGTGATACAGGAGCTACAATTTCTCCAGTTCATTCATTCATCTTCCTTCAGGGACTTGAAACATTATCACTCAGAGTTGAGAGACATGTAGAGAACGCATTAAAGGTTGTTCAGTACTTAAAGGATCAGCCATTAGTTGAGAAGGTAAATCATCCTTCAATCTCTACTAACGAAGAACAGCAAGCTCTTTATAAGAAGTACTTCCCTAACGGCGGTGGTTCAATCTTTACATTTGAAATCAAGGGCGGTGCTGCCCAAGCACAGAAGTTCATTGATAACCTTGAGTTATTCTCACTTCTTGCTAATGTTGCCGATGTTAAGTCATTAGCAATCCACCCGGCAAGCACAACTCATTCAGAGTGCAACGAAGCTGAGCTTCTTGATCAGGGAATCAAGCCTAACACAATCAGACTTTCAATTGGTACAGAGAATATTGATGATATCATTGAAGATCTTGATGAAGCATTCAAGGCTTTACAATAATTTGTATCGACACATTCTTTACATATCCGACTAATGCTGATAAAATATATTTAATTAATAAATCGTGAATGTTTAGGAGGATATGTAATGTTTTGTCAATTATTTGGTAAATTTCTTATCGAAAAAGAGGTTATAGATAAGAATAAGTATAATTCTATAATGGAAAGGCTTGCAGAATCAAGAGCAAAGCTTGGTGTAATTGCTGTAGCTGATGGCATTATTACTGAGAAACAGGCGAATGAAATTAATCATTTACAGACAACTAAGGATGCAAGATTTGGTGAAATTGCTGTTGGAGAGGGTTATATTACTGAAGAACAGTTAGATGTTCTTCTTAAAAAGCAGGGAAGTGCCTATGCAATATTCCTTTCTGTTCTTTCAGAAGCAGCAGATATATCGATATCGAAGGTTGATGAGCTTCTTAAGGAATTCCAGAAGGAGCATGGTTTTACTGATGAGGATATGGATGGTCTTAAGAATGATGATTTAGAACAGATTGTTCCGATATTTGCCTTTTCATCAAAGTCATATGTAACTGATATATGCAGGCTTGCACTTTCTAATATAGAAAGATTTGTAACCTCTGATTTCTATATAGACAGAATTAAGCATATTTCACAACTTGAATACAGATGTCTTGCTGGTCAGAAATTAGAAGGTGACCTTGATATTATTGTTGGTTTTGCAAGTGTTGGTGAACAGACAGCTATAGTTGATATAGCTAATGAATTCTCTCATAGTAATATAGCTAATCTTGGAATAGAAGTGTACGATGCTATAGGTGAATTTACTAACTGTATAAGCGGATTATTTGCAACAGCACTTTCTAAGAAGGGCAGCATGTTGGAGATTACTCCACAGTTTGCTTATGAAAACCAGTTTGCCAAAGGAGATGCTTATGTACTCCCTATTCATATCCATGACAGTGAAGTTCTGCTTTTCATATCTGCCTCTGATGAAACCAAAGCTGGAGATATGCCTGTTGTAAGAAAGATTATGGCAAAAGCAGGTGGAGAAGTGACATTAGACAGCAAAGGAACAGTAGTTATCGTTGATGATTCCGGAATGTCAAGAAAGATCCTGCGTGATATTCTTGAAGAAGCCGGTTACGCTGTATTAGCTGAAGCAACTGACGGATTAGAGGGCGTACTTGCTTATAAGACATATTACCCTGATATAATTACACTTGATATTACAATGCCTAACATGGATGGAACAGAAGCTCTTAAAGAAATTAAGGCTTATGACTCTAATGCCAAAGTAATTATGATAACTGCTGCCGGACAGCAGCATAAAGTAATTGAGGCTCTTAAGCTTGGTGCTGAACGATTTATTACCAAGCCATTTGATAAAGAAGAGATTCTTAAGAATATTGAAGAAGTTCTTGAGGGTTAATAAAAAATAATGGGATGATACCTTTAGTGATATCATCCCATTATTTTTATTTATTCTTTCTAAAATGCACTTCTGGAACTGCCAGACTGTCATATGTGACATGTGGCTTATCTCTATTATCATCCGGAACAATATCTGATGATATATCCGCATCATCTTCTTCACTTCCTGAATCTTTCTTGTGTATCTCAGGAATAGCAAGATTATCATACGACAGACTATAATCCTTTTCAGATGTATTCACTTTATTTTTTACCTTTTTGAATATATTAAACATATTTAACTCCTCTATAATTATAATATATTGATAAAAAAAGTTATAACCAGACTATTCAGGAAATCTGCAAAAAGACTTCCTATAAGTGGTATTAACAGATAAGCCTTAACTGATGGAACATATTTGTCACATACTGCCTGCATATTTGCCATGGCATTAGGCGTTGCTCCCATTCCAAATCCACATGTACCTGCAACAAGAACTGCTGCATCGTAATCTTTTCCCATAATATTGAATACAATAAAATATGTAAATAAAACAATAACAATTATCTGTGCACCAAGAAGTATAACAAGCGGAAGAGCTAGTGATGCAAGCTGCCATAACTTAAGTGTAATCATAGCCATTCCAAGAAATAATGATAAACTTATACCTCCAAGGTCGTTAATTTCTCCCATATGAATAACAAGCTTTCCATTTCCTGCATATTCTGCAATGTTACGCATAAGCGCAGCTGCAATCATGGCCCCGATGTATATAGGAAAAGTAAGTCCTGTCTTCGTAAGAGCCCATGAAAAAATAGTTCCTATACCAATAGCAATAATAAGCTGGAATACGGCTGATGCATACATTCTGGAATGTCTTTCATGCTTCTTTTCGTCTTCAATAAGAAGACTGTCATCCTCTGGAATTGCTGTATCTAAAAGGTTTTTCTTCTCAATAAGTCTCTTGCCTAATGGTCCTCCTACAAGACTTCCAAATATAAGACCAAATGTAGCTGCAGCAGTACATATTGTCGTTGCACCCTTAACATTAAAATCTTCAAGTACCGGTCCAAATGCACCCGCAGTACCATGTCCGCCAACCATAGGTATTGAGCCTGTACACATTCCTATAAGTGAATCAAGCCCAATAATCTTAGATAAACCTACTGCAACACCATTCTGTATAAATATAAGTACTATAACTAATCCTAAAAATATCACCATAGACTTTCCGCCCTTTTTAAGTACTTTAAGATTAGCCTGAAATCCTACGGATGTAAAAAAGAATACCATGCATACTTCTTTAAGTGTGTCATCAAATGAAAACTCTAGTATATGAGTAACATAACATATACATGTAAATATAGCAAACAACAGTCCTCCTACAACAGGTGCCGGTATACAGAACCTTTCAAGGAATTTAATTTTCTTTCGTAAATAGCTGCCTAGAAGCAGTACAAGTACCGCAATAGCCAGCGTCTGATACATATCTAACTGAACCTTCATTAAATTTCTCCATTCTTTATAGCATTAACCTGATATACGGAATTATTCTGTCAAAACATTGATGCCACGCTCTGTATAATAAGCTGCTGCACCTGAATGGAACGGAATATCTACTCCATCAGCCGTTGTATTTATATCAAATGAAATATCAAGAGATGTAGCATACTTAAAGTCATCAGCATGCTCATATATTGTCTTAGTCACATTCTTAATAACATCGTCTGAGAGTGACTGCTTTGCAATCAGAACTGCCTTAACACCAATAGTTGTCACATCAGAATCCTGACCATTATAAGTTCCTGCCGGAATAGTATATTTTTCACAGAGAGAATACGCTGATAACATCTTGTCTATGCATTTGTCATCAAGACTTATAAGACATATGTCACATTCCTTAGATAACTGTCCAATAACTTCTGTTCTTGTTCCTGCTGTACAGAAAAATGCATCAATTTCTCCAGCTTTAAGTTTTTCAGCAGCTTCTGTATAATCCATATTGACCTTATTAATAAGCTCGTCAGTAATTCCACTCATCTTTAATATCTGCTCTGCATTCTTTTCAGATCCTGACTCTGATGCACCGACACTTACAGTTTTATTAATCAGGTCATCAATACCTGTGATTCCAGAATCTTTCCTTACAACAATCTGGCAGCATTCTGTATAAAGTGAAGCAACCGCTTTGTACCCCTTCTGGTATTTTTTATCAGTAAATGTACCAGTTGCATTATATGCATCACTTAACAGGTCTGCCTGGACAATAGCAAGGTCTATATAGCCATCAGATATAAGTCTTAAATTAGCAACCGAACCAGCAGTAGTCTTTGTTTCAAATGTATATCCATCAATCTCTTTATCTGCCAGCTGTGTAAATGTGCTTGCAATTGAATAATATACTCCGCCTATATCTGCTGCGCCAAATTTCAAATTCTTACTATGCCCGCTACATCCTGCCATCACAAACAATAAACAGGACATTAATACACATAATATTTTCTTCATTCATTTATCCTCTTAACAATAATTCTTTTTCATAAACTTTGCCATCCTTTATGTACATTCTAGGGACGCGCTTACTTACTGCACATGTAAGCTCATAAGGAATTGTTCCTGCAAGCTGTGCCATATGCTCAATAGGATTAGCCTTACCAAATATCTCTACTTCACTACCAACGTCAACATTCATTTTATCTGTAAGATCAATCATGCACATATCCATACATATCTTGCCTCTCTGTGGAGCAGGACCTTCTTCTGTCATAAGCTCATATCTGTTAGAAAGACATCTGAAATATCCATCAGCATATCCATAAGGAACAACTCCCATTCTTGTCTTTCTGTCAGTCTTGTATATTCCTCCATAGCTTATTGCTGTTCCGGCAGGGTAAGTCTTGATTGTGCTTACTGTTGTCTTAAGTGACATAACAGGCTTAAGTCCAAGTTCCTGTGCAAAATCTCCATATCCATAGAGCAGAAGTCCTGGTCTTACCATGTCAAGCCATGTTTCAGGATATCTTGCAACAGCACCTGTATTGGCACAGTGTCTTATCTTGAATTTCTTTCCAAGTTTTTTCTCAACTTCATCAATCACACTGGTAAACAATTCAAACTGATGCTTAGTATAGCTTTCATATTCTTCTCCAAATTCATCAGATACTGCAAAATGTGTGAATATTCCCTCAGCATCAAGACCTGGAAGAGTACAGCCTTCACATATTCCTTCAACACCACTTTCAAAATAATCTCCGTCACACAGATATCCAAGTCTTGACATTCCTGTATCAACTTTAATATGAATCTTTAATGTACCACCACATTTAACAGCTTCCTCACTGTATTCAAGTGCCTTAGCCCTGCATGTTACAGCCTGTGTTATATTATTCTTAATAAGCTCAGATACTTCTTCCTTAGGTGTATGTCCAAGTATAAGAACCGGCATTGTAATACCATTGTGTCTTAATTCTACAGCTTCATCTATACTGCTTACTGCAAGATAATCTGCTCCGGACTCCTGTAAAAGTCTGCTTACCTGTACAGAACCATGTCCGTAAGCATCCGCTTTTACAACGCCTAAAAACTTAACATTTTCTCCAATTCTTTTCCGTAATGTTTCATAATTATGTGCAAGTGCATCCATATCTATTTCAGCCCATGTTCTTCTTAATGTTGAATCCATAATAATCTGCCTCCATTATCTAAACATATTTTAATATTTTACCATTTTATTGATGATTAGTGAATATTTTTTAAATTAATTTTAGGTTGATATTTTATATTAATGTCAGAACAAAGATAAAAGATATCAGATTGGAGAAATTCATATGAAAAAGAACCTTTTTGCTTTATTAAATATATGTACTATATTATTAAGCCTGTTCTTAACAGGATGTTCTGGAAAAGAATCTAAGATAACATTAAACAGCTCTCAGCCCGAATGCATTTTATCTAATAATGATAATATTGTTCTTGAGTCTTACACTAATGAATCAGTATTAGATGATGAAATCCCTGAACGCAGCATAACATGCTGGGGTGATAGTATGATGCAGGGAGCTGGATGTAACGAAGCATATATATACCTTGATAATGGTATTGAAGACATATCTTACTTTACAACTCCATCTGCTCTGCAATATTTTACATCAATCAATACCTACAACTTTGGTGTAGGTGGTGAGAATTCATATCAGATTTCTTTACGCGCGGGCGGAATTCCAATATACACTGACCGTGATATCTATATAACCGACCACTCATTAGCTTATGTAAAATTTGTTGATGAAAATGAAGAAACAATCACTATGGATGACTACAGCGGATATGGATATGAAGATAACACATATCCAGACACAGTATATATTAATGATGTTTTATGTTGTGTCGAAAGAGCTGATGAAGGCTTATATATTTCTATATGTTCTGATGCAGACTTTGATTCTGTAACTGAAATGTATATTAACGCATGGACAAGGGTTATTCCTAAAGCAGCTTATGACCATCGCAATGATATTCTTATTCTTGAGATGGGAAGTAATGGTGGCTGGGAGAATGATTATGATGAACTTATAAAACAATATCAGAATATAATTGATAACAGCTATTATGCTGATTATATAATTGTTGGTGATACTGATAATCCGGGAGAATCAGCTGACATATATCAGGATGTATACGATAATAATGGTAATTATGCAGGACTTCATGCAACATTATGGGAACAAGCTCTGTATGATGCATTTGGAGAACATTTCCTTAACACAAGACTTTATCTTATGGAAAATGCACTATCTGACTGTGGACTTACTCCAACCGAAAATGATATAATTGATATACAGACAGGCAATCTTCCTGAACAGATTCGTGCTGATTTCACACATTTTAACTCTTATGGATATTATTCCAAAGCCAAAGCTATATACTTAAAGGGTATAGAACTTGGCTACTGGAATTAATATTATTCGACTGGAGGATTATATATGAGAATATTATTAGTTGAAGATGACCGCTCATTATCAAGGGCAGTTTCAACTATATTACAGAAGAATAATTATTCTGTTGACTGCGTTGAAAATGGTCAGATGGCCCTTGATTATCTAGAAAAAGATATATATGATGCTGTAATTATGGATATTATGATGCCGGTAATGGATGGAATTACAGCTTTAAAGAATTTAAGAAAACGCGGCAGCAACATTCCGGTTCTTATGCTTACTGCAAAGACTGAAATAGATGATAAAGTAGAAGGGCTTGATAATGGTGCTAACGATTATCTTACCAAACCATTTGACACAAGGGAACTGCTTGCAAGAATCCGTGTACTTACACGCTCTGAAAAACAACAAGATAATGTTATTACACTTGGAAATATTTCGCTCAACACAACTACATGTGAATTATCTTCTCCTTCAGGTTCATTTCTTCTTACTAATAAGGAATATCAGATGATGCTAATGTTCATGAATAATAAAACTCAGGTTATTTCGGCAGAACATTTTATGGAGAAAATCTGGGACAGTGAATCTGATTCTGATATCAGCACCGTATGGACTTATATATCTTATCTCAGGAGAAAACTTGAAGCTTTAAAGTCTGATTATTCTATTGCTACAAGAAGAAATATGGGATATTATTTAAAAAATAACAACTAATATAAAGAAGGTATATAATGTCAAAAAATAATAAAGCATCTAATTATAATGAGAAAATGCTTACCCGCTTAAGAATACAATTTATTGTTCTTTCAATGGCAGTTGTAATAATTATGCAGGGATTTATAGTATATACAAGTGTCAGAAACACATACAATAAGATGGTCGCTAAATCCGACCATCTTGTTTCGTCTATATATATTAATATTTTAGATAAGAAGCCAATTAAAGCAGATGCCAGGTATTTCTATATTACATTTGGTAAAGATAACCGCCCCAGAACCATTAATATCGATAACATATCTGATATTTCTGAAGATGAGGCTTTGGCAATATATTATGAGGCATATGAGACAGGCGAACTTGATGGATTTTACAATGGTTACAGATATTGCATATATGAAAAAGAGAAACGTACAATTGCTGTATTCGTACTTCGAAGTAATATGATAGATGATGTTAAGAAAACAGCTGTTTCGCTTATAGAATCATCATGTGCAGGTATTGCGGTTATGCTCCTGATTCTTATATTTACTTCAAAGCTTATCGTCATGCCTATTGCAAAAGCACACCGCAAGCAGAAAGAATTCATAACATCTGCAAGTCATGAGCTTAAGACTCCGATTACAGTAATAAGAGCTGATGCTGATATATTACAGATGGATAATCCTGATAATGAATGGATTGAAGATATAAAGAAACAGGCAGAAAATCTTACAGCTATGACTAACAGTCTTGTATCACTTGCAAGAATGGATGAGCGCAACGGTCATATAAAACGTGTGGTTTTTCCTGTTTCTGACCTTGCAGAAGAAGCTGTGCACTCTTATAATGCACTTGCACTTGATTCAGGTAAACATTTTACTTACGATATTACACCTGACCTTACATGCTGCGGTGACGCATCATCAGTACGGCAGCTATTTACAATTCTTCTTGATAACGCATTTAAATATTCATCAGGTAAAGGTAACATAGACTTTAAATTATATTCTTCAGGAAGCTATATTGTTTTAATCGTAAGCAATGATGTTGATAATATTGATAAGAATCTTACTGACAGAATGTTTGACAGATTCTACAGGGCTGATTCAACATCTGCTAAGATAACCGGATATGGTCTTGGTCTTTCAATTGCAAAGGCTATTGTTTCCGAGCATAACGGAAGTATTAAAGCCAAAATGGATGGTTCTCAAAGAATTATTATTAAAGCACAGCTTCATATTAAATAACACATATTGACCCAATATGTTATAATGAAAAAGAATTTAGTGTAATGCTGAATTCTTTTTTTGTAGAGTGGAAAATTAACATGAGGGGAGAAATATTCTATGGAACCAGATTACAATAACAACTATCATAACAGCTATCAAAGCGAGTTTAAGCCCAATGGATTTGATGACCTTCATCTTGATGATGAAGTATACGAGATTAAATCTGACAGAATTAATCCTGAAGATTTTTATCAACACAGTCAAAAGAAACGATATTCAGAAGTCAGTCTTAGGAACATGCCTGTTGTGCTTATTATAATCCTTGCCAATCTACTTGCAGGCATTATGTGCATAATAGCAGGCAGTGATCATTTTGAAACAGGTGGACTTAATTACCAGTATATTCATAATAATAAAGAATATATAAGGCTTCTGACTTATATGTTTCTGCATGCTAATTTGCCACATTTTATTAATAATATGGTTGCTCTGTATCTGTTCGGTTCAAGACTTGAACCCCGTGTCGGTTCTCTTCGTACTGCAATTATATATTTCGGTTCAGGACTTGCATCAGGCCTTGTATCTGTATATGTATCACACCTTATCAATCCCGATGTAATCCGCTTTGCTGCAGGTGCATCAGGTGCAATATTCGGTGTAATGTGTGCAACACTTTTTACTAATTTCAGTTCAAAAACTGATTCCAATAAGACAACTGTAATCGTATCTATTGCGTTAATTGTTGTATATGCTCTTATATCTAATGGTGCAAATGTAGATATTCTCGGTCATCTCGGTGGTGGGATAGCAGGTGGTATTCTTGTGTTCATTCTGTACCATGACAGTTTAGATGGTGCATTTTCAGGAACAGTTTCAACACTTCTTGCTGTCATACTCACATTAATAATATGTTTTATTGGTGTGACACGCGCAGGCATTGGTACTAAAGCCAGCGCAATGCAAGATTCAAGAATCGATACAGTAAAAGAACAGCAGATATTTCAGGATGAATCTATAACCTTTGGTCAATGTCTGGATAACAAATGTACAGACCCCGAATGGACTATTTTCAGTTCTACTGATAATAAAAAGGTTGTAGAATTCAACGGTAAAGTAGTATATAATAACACTAATTCTTCATTGAAGATTCAATTCACATATGATGAATCCATTAGTTACTGGACAATTAACTATATGGGACTAAATGGTACTGCAATGGATAGTAATGGTGCAGCTCTGCTTCTTAATTATCTGTGCAGCGATTATTTAAATTAGGAGGCGATGTACATGTCTAAGCTGTTTAATTCTGATGACGATGATTTTGGATATCTTGATGATTCTATTCATATTAACTGGAAGAAATTACTGCCTGCAATCATAATTGTTGCAGCAGCAGTAATTGCATTAATAATTGTACTTATTGTTTCTTTCGGTCATAGAGGGAAAAAAGTACCTGCAAATGCATCTTCAACCGAAGAAACTTCGTCTGTCAGTGAAACAGATACCGACGGCAATAATACTTTAAGCGATAAAGATGAGAAAGAACAGGATCCGCAGTATTCCGACAATGATGGAGCGATGAATCAGTCAGCCGGTAATGGTGCTTCTGTAATTCTTTCTAACAGCACTAATGAAACATCAGATATAACTATTGGCGTAGACGTTTCTAAATTTCAGGGAACTATCGACTGGGCACAGGCTGCTTCATCAGGTGTTGATTTTGCAATGATAAGAGTTGGCTACAGAGCGCAGAAAACAGGTGTTATCTATGCTGACACCAATGCAAAATACAACATGCAGCAGGCTGCAGCCAACGGAATTAAAGTTGGTGTATACTTCTTCTCATCAGCAGTTAATGAAGCTGAAGCTATTGAAGAAGCAGACTGGGTTGCTGATTTCATAGCAGACTACAGTATAACTTACCCTGTAGCATTTGACTGTGAAGGCTTCAACACATCTGAAAGCAGGCAGAAGAGCATGACTAAGGCTGAAAGAACTGACGTAGCTGTTGCATTTTTACAGGAAATATATGATAAAGGCTATACACCTATGTTCTATGCCGCTTGCTCTGAACTTACCAATAACAGCCAGTGGAACATTGCAAGTCTTGAAAAATCATTTAAGATATGGGTTGCACAATATCCGTCAACGCCTTATCCAGAGACTCCATCCACATCATATACAGGAACATACAGCATGTGGCAGTATACTAATCAGGGCAGGGTAGCAGGAATTGGTACAAATGTTGATATTAACGTTGCTTATTTCGGTTATTCAGAAAGTAACGGCTCTCTAAGCGGTGAAACTGCAGCTGCCGCATCCCCAGATGTAGAAGCAGGCATGGTATTCACCTCTGTTAATGACACCGTTACTGCCAAAGATGAAGTAAGGCTTCGTGACAAGCCTAGTCAGGATACAGACGCAACAGTAATTGCAACACTTATCAATGGTGAAACAATTACACGGACTGGAACAAGCAGCAGTGGCTGGTCAAGACTTGTATACAATGGACAAACTGTATACGCTGTTACAAGTTACTTAACAACAGACCTTACACCTAAAGCAACAGAAAGTCCTGCAACCGGATTTAACACGAAATTCACAGACTGTAACGATACTGTAACTCCTAAGGAAGAGGTTAATCTTAGGAATAAGCCTAGTGTGACTGATGCAGATTCTGTTGTTGTTGCAACTGCTAAAAAAGGCGAGTTTTTTACGAGAACCGGTTATAATACAGAGGTTGGCTGGTCAAGGGTTGTATATAACGGTCAGACACTTTACTGTGTTACAAGCCTGCTTTCTATCCAATAAATTTAAAATGTCAGGAGAATTATTGTGAGTATTATAATCACTGATTTATGCAAAACCTTTGATGACAATGAAGTTCTTAAAAATGTTAATATTACCCTTAAAGATAATTCTATATACTGTCTTATGGGATCATCAGGTATAGGAAAAACTACACTTTTAAGAATTCTAATAGGACTCGAACGTGCTGATTCCGGCAGTGTATCCGGTATAGATACTAAAAGCATATCTTGTATGTTTCAGGAGGACAGGCTTATTCCTTACCTTTCTGCAATAGACAATGTCAGAATAGTGCTTCATGGAAAAAACAATAGGGATGAAATCCGTAATAATCTGTTATCAATTCTTCCAGATGATAGTCTTGATATTCCTGTAAGTTCATTATCCGGTGGAATGAAAAGAAGAGTTGCACTTGCAAGAGCATTATCATATCCCGGGAAACTTATAATACTTGATGAACCATTCACAGGTTTAGATAAGGATACTAAGTTAAATGTAATAGACTATATCTTAAAAATGCGTAATAACCGTACTTTGCTTATTGCAACTCATGGAACTGATGATGCCAATCTGTTAGGGGCTGAAATAATAAAGCTTAATAAAAATATTAATTAAACTATTAAAGGGAGACTGTCTTATGGCAATCTCCCTTATTAATTAATATTATGTGACTACATTTCTTCAATAATCTTTCTTGCAACATATACGCCACTGGCAGAAGCATGTGATAATGAATGTGTAACGCCGCTTCCGTCGCCAATTATGTATAAGCCCTTATATCTTGTCTCAAGATTGTTGTCAATCTCAACTTCCATGTTGTAGAACTTAACCTCAACGCCATACAGAAGTGTATCATCATTGGCAGTTCCCGGTGCAATCTTATCAAGTGCGTAAATCATCTCAATAATTCCATCAAGAATTCTCTTAGGAAGTACAAGACTTAAATCCCCCGGAGTAGCAGCAAGAGTAGGCTTTACAAGCCCCTCCTCAATTCGCTTTTCTGTACTTCTTCTTCCTCTCATAAGGTCGCCAAATCTCTGGACAATAACACCTCCACCAAGCATGTTGGAAAGTCTTGCAATACTTTCACCGTATCCGTTACTGTCCTTGAATGGCTCTGAAAAATGCTTTGCAACAAGAAGCGCAAAGTTGGTGTTCTCTGTCTGCTTCTCAGCACCTTCATAGCTGTGTCCGTTAACTGTTACAATACCATTAGTGTTCTCATTAACTACGATTCCATTAGGATTCATACAGAATGTTCTTACAAGATCTTCGAATTTCTCTGTTCTGTATACAATCTTGCTTTCGTACAACTCATCTGTAAGATGTGAAAATATAACAGCCGGAAGCTCAACTCGCACACCGATATCAACACGGTTAGACTTGGTTGGAATCTCAAGCTTCTGACAGACATTTTCAATCCATTTGCTTCCGCTTCGACCAACGGAAACAATACATTTGTCACAATCCATGTACTCATCCTTATAGAATACTCTGTAACCACCATCAATCACCTCAATATTGCTTACAGGAGTATTAAAGTAGAAGTCTATATGGTCCTTCATCTCATTGTACATATTTTCAAGAACAACATAGTTAATGTCTGTTCCAAGATGTCTTACTGACGCATCAAGGAGCTTTAACTTGTTCTGCATGCATAAAGTCTTGAACTTAGTGCCTGCTGTAGAATACATGTGAGTCTCTTCGCCACCATGTGATGTATTGATTGTATCAACATACTTCATCAGATTGATTGCCTGATCCCTGCCGATATACTCATAAAGAGTTCCGCCGAAATCATTAGTTATATTATATTTACCATCTGAAAATGCACCAGCACCACCAAATCCGTTCATAATCGCACATGTTGGACATTTAATACACGATTTAACCTTCTTGCCGTCTATAGGACATTTTCTCTTCTCTAATGTGTTGCCTTCTTCAAACACAGCCACTCTGGTTTCGGGTGACTTTTTCATAAGCTCGAACGCAGAAAAGATTCCGCCCGGTCCGGCTCCAATAATAATAACATCGTATTCCATACATTATCCTCCTCGGAGAAATTTCTTAGGATATTATATCATAGAATCGGGGTTATGTGGTATAGTGTTGGTATTAAGTTAATGCAAAATGGAGGTACCGGACATGTTAGAAGTTGGAACAAAAGCACCTGATTTTGAATTACCAGATCAGAATGGAGATATGCACAAACTCAGCGATTATACAGGAAAGAAAGTTGTATTATATTTTTACCCAAAGGATAATACGGCAGGCTGCACTAAACAGGCATGCGGCTTTTCAGACAGATATCCTCAATTCACTGAAAAAGGCGCAGTTATACTTGGTATCAGCAAGGATTCTATTGCTTCTCATAAGAAATTTGAAGAAAAATACGGATTAGCGTTCACTCTCTTAGCAGACCCTGAGCGAAAAGTAATAGAAGCATATGATGTGTGGAAGGAAAAGAAGAATTACGGCAAAGTGTCTATGGGTGTCGTGAGAACTACATACCTCATTGATGAGCAAGGTATTATCATCAAGGCTAATGATAAGGTCAAAGCAGCAGATGATGCTGAAAATATGCTTAAGGAATTAAATTAAATGACAGACAAAGATTGGGAAAAGCTCCTTAAAATAAAGACTACTGGCAGGGACGACTCCAGATCAGATACATACCGATATCCATATGAACCAACTTCTTACGAAGTACTTAACAGACTTGCTAACACCGGAATCATCGGCAAGAATAACACTTTGCTTGATTATGGCTGTGGAAAAGGACGCGTCAGTCTTTTCATGGCTTACCAGACAAAATGTCACTCTATTGGCATAGAATACGACAACCGTATATTTGAGCGTGCCATAGCTAATAAAGAGAGCAGTATATCCGGCGGAAGAGTCACATTTATAAATGAGGACGCACTTAAGTATAATATACCTAAAGAAGCTGACAGATTTTTCTTCTTTAATCCGTTCTCTGTCGAAATCTTTACGGGTGTACTGGCTAATATTATGGAAAGCTTTTATGACAATCCACGCGAAATGTATATGATTTTCTATTATCCTTCTGATGAGTACCTTATGTGTCTGTCTCAGGAATACGGCGTGAGTCCGTATGATGAGATTGACTGCAGTGATATATCTGGCGGGGAAGCCCGGAGGGAGAGAATGGTGGTATATAGAATTGAAGAAAATACGGAGGTATAAGACACATGAAATTTGAATCAGCCCATCCAGACGATTTTAATGAAATACAAAATCTCTACTTGGATTTAATAGATAAAAGCAAAGGTGAACCATCTTTTCCTGACTGGAAAAAGGGCGAACACCCTTCTTCTGATTTTTTAATGCAAAGCATTACCAATAATCAGTTATTAATTCTAAGAGATGAGGGCATAATTAAAGCCTGTGCCATAGTAAACAGCATTTCTAACAAAGAATATGCAAATGTATCATGGCAGGTTAAAGAAAATAGCAACAATGACAGATCCGAGCTTTTCAGTGCACATTCTTACATGATTGCAGGTGGAGCAGGAGAATTATATAGTGAAGCTTTAATTGAAAATATTAAAGGTAATTTCACGAACTCAAAAGTTGAAAAAAAGTATATTCTTGCAGAGGGAAGATATGGCAATACCGCTCATGACTCTATATTCTCAGTTGCGATTGGTGGATTTATTGGGGGAAAAATTATATTTCTGCAAAATAATTATAAGGAGCGACTATGGAAAAAAAATACAAGTATTATAATGTGTTACTTACATTACATTCTCCGGAAGACAATGATATCTATGATTGGATCAGGAAGGTTGGTAAACGTTCAGTTGTAAATATACTCAAGGCCTTATTAACTACTTTGAATCTAAAACAGGACATAATTCGGACATACAAAATTGATGAAGATTTTTTATCCATAAAAATCAAGGAGGAAGACAAAAATATACGAATCAGACTTCCACAGGTATACAATGATATTATCGAAAGCCTAAAAACTCCAATATTGAATAAAAAAGCACATGTCGTAAAATCTGTTATCAGGTTAAATATTATCTATCCAGATTGTTATGAAAACTACAATATGAAGTACAGTTTTCTGCCATCGGACAAAATGACTCAAAGCACTAATATTGACGGCAATAGTAGTAATAGTGATATTAGACAACCTGACAAGCTGACTGACACTCAAAATCAAGATGAAAGCAACAATAATGTGGATGTTGATTTTTCTGAGTTTGATTTAACGGATAATACAGAAGATAATGATGGCTTTACACCTATAAGTAAATTGGTTGCTAATTATGGCGTAACTATTCAGACTGTTTCAATTTACATAAAAAATCATTCGGAACTATTTGAAGGTCACCTAAAAAAGCCGCGAGGAGAACATCCGTTGACAGAATTGGTGTACAGTTATTAGATAATTTCTACATCACAGCTAAGTCCAAAAGAGTAGTGTCTTTGAAAAAATATAAGGAACTGGAAGATAGGGTTAGGGAAATAGATGATTTAATTGAAGATAAGGCTGCTCTTGAAAAAGTCAATAGCGAACTTTCTGCTAAAAATGCAGTTTAGAGAAAAACTGACAGAGGCGAATATGGAAGTAACAGTAAGAAAAGAAGATGGCTGCGAAGCATATTACTATATATCTCATCCGGAGAATGATACAATTGTACTGACGGAGAGATGGGCAAGTAAGGAAGCTCAGCAGGAGCATTTGACAAAACCTCATATGGAAATTGTAAAGGCTCTTAAAGATGAGTATGTAGTATCAACGGAAGTTATTCAGGAAATGGAGTTTGAATTTGAAGTAAGTAAATAATAGATTTTACTATGTAAGAGTGCAAATTTAAATATTGTTTTAGGGTACAGCGGTGACTAATTCGCGATAGAAATGGTTATGTGATATTAAACTAGATACTTATGAGGTAATAGGAATATCCATTATAGGAAATGGGGCGACGACTAATGGTAGAATATGATGTATTAAATAGTAATCTCAAGAAAGTTGAGCATATAATAGGAAGCAAGTATGATTTTTGTTTTCATAATAAGAACAATGACGAAATAACCAGCACGGATATTATGATTAATATTATTCAGGCGAGGGTAATATCAGAAGGTTTATGTCGTTTTATTGTATTGAAAGAACGGTTAGTAAAGGATGAAAAAAATATAAGAACAGCAACGCTTAAGGTTTATGTTGACGATTTACTGAGACCGAGTTTGATAATACCTAAGCCAATAATAACAAATATATCTACCATACAGGGGATAGGCAATTTGGCTGCACATTTTCAAGTGGATGGAAATCTTGATTATAAAGAAATGGTGATATGTTTAGAATCATTAGAATATCTACTTGAATGGTTCACGAATAAATATAGTGATGAAGATATTAGTGCTAATAAATTTAAGATAGCAACTGATTCGTTGAATAGAAGTGGAGTAGTTCCACCAAAGGCTGAAGGCTGTATAATATCACGAGCTACTGAAGTGGCAGATTTAAGATGCAATTTATTGTCAGAAAAAACAGTAATGATAAAAGGTGAAGCCGGTGTAGGAAAAACAGAGTTATTAAAGGATTATGTTAGTAAATATAAGAAGCAATATGATGGTGTATATTATGCAGAAAATGTAGAAGATATTAATGATTACATATATGATTTACCAATTGGAATTATTGATGAAGATAAGAAAAATAAAGAAGAAATAATTAGAGAAAAATTAGATATCGTTCATTCAATGGGATTGAAATATCTATTCATAATAGATAATTTCACAGGACAGAATGAAAGTATTAAATGCATTTTACCCAATAGTGAAGATAGTTACCATCTGCTTGTGATTGTAAGTGATGAATATAAAATTTCAGATAAAATCAAATGTTATGAGATTGATCGATTTTCTGAGGACGATTCGGCAAAAATATTTTATTATTTTTGTAAACTGCCTTATGAAACTGAAGTTATTCAGGAATTATTAAAGAGTGTATATTTCAATCCGAGAGCGATAAAAATGTGTGCTATTTTTTTGAATGAAAACGAAAAATATAATATAGGCGATTTGATTGAAAATATGAAGAAAAATTCGTCAATCAAGGGAGTGATGAAAAACCTGTATATAGTTTTAACTGAATTATCCGTGCTTGAGAGGGATGATAATGTTAAATCAATTGCAAGTTGTTTGAGTTTGATTCCATACAATGGAGTTTTAGTAAAGCGTTTCAAGGAATTGTTGTATGCTTGCATAGGGAATTCTGAAGGAAATGCTGTAATTGATGATGTAATAGATAAGTTTGAAAGTTCTGGTTGGATAAGTTTAGATGATTTAGGAACAATATCAATTAATCCATTATTATCTGATACAATATTTGAGAAAACGAAACCAAATATGACATCAAAACGAATTGTTGATTTTATAACTCCAATATTAAAGCCAGTGAGAGAGATAAGAGAATTATTGATTTCGCAGGTTATTTCCATGGAGCCGTTTGTTAATCACTTAACTAAGAGAATTGAGTGTTGTGAGAAATGTGATTTAAACATTCTTAATGATATACGAGAGTATTATATAGCTACATATGATATACAAAAGATTGATATCTTGACCGAAATAATGGAGCGTGAGTTCAGTAAGTATAATAAGATTAAATCAGATACTATAGAAAATGCCATATATAGAGAGGGAATAAGTAGATTTAATTTAGAAGATTATAATGAGGCCCATAAGCATTTCTCACGGGCACTAAAATTGCTGGACGAAAAAAAGAATAATTTAGCGAAGGACATTGCAAAAATAAGTGCATATGAAGCTACATCCTTAGCAGCACTGTGACAAAAGGAAGAAGCAATAAAAAATGCAAAAAGAAGTATAAATATACGTAAGGAACTTGCTTCGCAAGGAGATATAATATCGAAAGAATCCTTGTGGATTAGTGTATATAATTATTCAAAGGTATTATTTGAGTTAAATATGTGCGAGGATGCTTATGAGCAAATAGAAAAAGCTATAGTTATGTATACAAAGTATCATGAAGAACAGTATAAGAACTGTACTTCAGTTAATGTAAGTTCTCTTTTTCAGCTTAAGGGACGTATTCTTGCTGGACTTGGAAGAAATAATGAGGCAATAGAACTGTTAGAAAGGGCAAAAAATATAAGAATAAAATTAAAAGGGGAATATTATTTTTCTACAGCACAAATTTATTCATATTTAATGGATGTCTATTGTAAATGTAAAAATTATAAGATGGCACTTTATTATGCAGAAATGTATAATTCTGTGTTGGACACTCAATATAAAACAGAAGACATAAGAAGAAAAATCGATAGTGTGAAAAAATGTATATCATATTGCAAGGAAAGGCTTAACGATGAATCAAATCAGATATGAAATATTTACTGAGAAAAATGTCAAATATTTGGATAAGCCTAATGAGGATTTGGCATTATTTGAAAAGAAATACAATATAGGAATTGTTTTGGATGGAGTAACAAGAGACCGAATAGAAGGTGTTTATCCTAATCCAAGTCCAGCCAGAGTTGCTTCTGAACTTTTTGCAAATACAATAATAAATAAATTTGAAGAAATAAATACACATGGAAAATCCAAGATATGTGAGTTAATACAGGAGGCAAATAAAAATATAAAAATTTATAATGAAGAGTTAAGGGACAGCTTTTTAGCCGGAACTGTGGGGATAATATTTGTAATAGAAGGCGATAAGTTTCATTATGCTTATATTGGAGATTGTTCGGCTGGTATATTAAGAAATGATATGTATAGGGTTTTTACAGAAAAGCAAACAGTAATGATTCAAAAACATAAACATGAATATACGTCTAAAGAAATTAGAACCAATATATGTAATCATATAAATCATCCTTGTGGATATGGTGTTTGGAATGGTGAACCAGAAGCTATGGATTTTGTTAAATATGGAACTATAAAAGTTCAGCCTGGAGATATTGTATTATTATATACAGATGGATTTGAAGAAGAAATGAAAGGTTATAAAATTAGCAATCTGTGTAAGGAACCATTAAAGGGCATGAGCAAAGAAAGAATAAGTCAAGATGATAAAACATGTATAAAACTTAAATTTTTATAAATGCAGTTTTAATGTGATAAAACAGTATTGAGAAGTATAGGAGGGAAACTATGCTGGAGTGTACAAAAATAAACATATTAATTCCATTAGAGAATAAGAGTTATTTAACATATGATAAAATTAATGAAACATCGCGCGATTTGATTAATAGTGATGTAAATAGCGTAGACTGGTTTGAGAAGTGCTTTAAAGATAAACCAATAGAAAGTACATATCAAATGTCAGGATCACGACTATTGCGTGATGATAAATATAAGATTAGAAGATTTATGTTAAATTCTGCAATGCGTTCGTCAGTAGGATTACAGCATAATGAAAATAGTTTATATAGCCTTTGTGGCTTAGATATTAAATTTCAAATAAAAAAAATATATCTTTTATTCACAAAGAGTAAAATTGCTTTTTTACATATTGAGATAATTACAAGTGATATATCAGATGATAAGGCAAGGGCATTCATTAATGCCTTTAGTCAGATTAATAGTAACCATCCAACTTTTGAGTATGTAAAAAAACTCTCTAGAGATACTGAAATAGTTGAAAAAATATCTTTGAAGAAAATTGTAAAGAGAATAATTGATATTCAGTCATACATAACAGTATCATTGTATGAAGATAGAGCGTTTCCATATTTTCAGATAACTATGATAGGAAGCTGTGATGATAATAAAATGAAATTCTTTGATTCAATTCAGGCTTTATCTAAAAGGGGAAGCGTAAAAGAAATTTCAGAAAATGCTATATATAATGGAAGAGAAGATTATATTTCGAGATTTGTAGGAAATAGGATGGTTGGAATCTATGGAGATACAAGTTTATGTGAAAATAGTGATTTGAAATTTTTGACAGATATAGGAAATGGGCTTATTAAAACAGCGACAGAGAATTATACAACAGTATATGCTTTTTTAATTTCTCTTCGCTTAATTCTTAACGATAGTTCTCTTACAGAGGCTGACTATAAATATTTGATAGACGCACCTATGAATCTTTCGGATGAAGATAATATAAGGGAACTTTTTGAAAAATGTACATGGAATGCAGGCTGGAATCTTAAAGAGCAAATGGCACTTTTTAAAGAAAAAAGAGATACAGAGGATTTTAGACATGAACTTAAAAAACATGGTGACGCGATAAAAGATATTTCTGACGGTGTTGAATTGATTAGCAAAGATGTAGGTTATATTGCGAACTTTGTTAGAACGGAGCTTAGTGATTTCATAAAAAAGGAAAAAACAGTCTTCAATCAGGCACAAAATAGAAACAGTGATGAAGCGATAGGTTCATTTGTTAAAAATACATCAGAACATATTGATCAAAAGCTTGCTAGCATGGACAATGATGACATTGATAAAGAAAGACAAAAATTGTCTGATTTATTTGGGGATAAATGGCAGTATATTATGAAAACATCACAGACATCTTTGGTATCTTCAGCTGTTTTGTTACATAGGTGTTCTAATATTATTACACCAGATTTTGATTGGTCTGGTGTGTGTATATGTTGCACAGCGGCATTGGAAGCAGAGTTAAGAAGAGTTTTCTTTGATGGTTTAATGGATTTTATGGTTGCAAATTATGGAGAGCCTTCCAACAAAAATGCTGATGAAATCTATAAATTTTGGCCAGATGTTTTACTGTCAATTCCAAATTATAAATTTAAGAATAGTCATAATGGAGAATTGAAACGAATAGAACGTTTTACTATGGGCTCACTTCCTTTTTTGTTTGGAAATATTGGTAAACTTTCAAATAATAAGAACATCCGACAGAATCAGTTGATACAATCAGAGTTGATGAGAAAGAGAATGACAGAATATCTTTCTACGATAATTTTGGATTATTATAAGCCAATTCCTTTAGAGGCATTTTATATTGGAAAATGCGCTGATAATGATTTAACATTCCAAGAGGGATGTTTTGTTTGGAAATCAGAACAGATAAGGGATAAGTTTAGGAACAAGGCTGCCCATGTTAATGTTATGACAGAACAGGAGGCTGCGTTATGTTATCAGAGCATTATTAGTAAACAAGATTCATATACGTATAATGCTGAGGTAGCAGGCGTGATACTTGAGTTATTCAGCAAAGTAGATGGAAGCAAACTTAATAAATCTCTGCATGAAAAACATATTAAGTCTTCGCGGACTGGTTTAGAAGCGAATATGCGATTAGGTTCAGGTGAATATTCTATTGGACAAATTGTAGAATTGGGGGATTTAGAAGTTACTACAAGAGGTGTACTTAGAGGAAATATAATTGGCTCAACAGTAGGAGCTTCTTTATCAAAAAAACATCTACAGGAAATTGGCATATATCCGGGACAGTATATTGGTAGAACCATAAAAGTTAAGCTGGTAAGATGGGATGAAAATGCTAAGAAATTTAATGCAGAATGGATAAATTAGTATTTTTATATAAATGATAAAAAACATTTACTATGTTTAATATATAATGATAAATAGATGCATAAGAATGAAGGAATATACATTCTTATACATCTATTTTTTTAATATACATAAAAATAACAACTTTTTTCGGGTATTGCTTACTGTTTATTATGAAATTTTTGTTTATACTCCAGTTATCAAATGAAGCAAGATACCAATACGATTTATTTAATAATAAGGAGGAATTGTTATGATTAAAGCTAGTGCGTTAAAACCAATAGGCTGTGAAAGACCAGTTTTGACAACTGATTCTCAGAATTTCAATAAACAAAATATGATAATAGAAAGTATCAGCGGTGATCAGGAATTGATTCCTCAGGCAGTAGAAAATCTTGCATATAGGATGATGTGCATGGATTCAGTTATAAGAGATATTATTAATGAATTGAGAGCATTATATGTACAAAAAAAAGAAAGTTTTCACATATGTCTGGATCATATTTCTGGTGACTCTAAAAAAGAGGTTATCGAATTATTAAGGAGTATGTATGGAATCATTTATGGAGTTAGTTATTGTACTGATTGTGATATCTTAAGCGGAAAAATAGTTTTAAGTAATAAGGCACAGCGGTTTATCACTGGTCAGTATATGGAAATTGCCACAAAAAAAGTAGTAAAAGATGTTTTAAATGAAATGGAGACATTACATGGTATTCATTATGAACTTTATAACAATGTTAAGGTAAATACATTGGATGGGATGATTAAGAATGAGTTTGATTTAGTAATCAAGGATGTCTCTGATTCAATTGTGTATGTAATAGAATGCAAATCAGGCAAAAATTTTGATGATTTTGATAAGCTTAGCAGGATAGGAAAAGAATATGGAATTGTTCCTAACAGACTTTTGCTTATAGATAATTATTTATCAGAAGATCAGATGAAAATTGTAGAGTATTTTTGTGATTATTATGTAACTAATTTAGAGCATGATAATATCAGAAATAAACTTACCAAAATGTTGGAAAATGATTTAAAGGAGGATTAAGCCATGGAATATTCAAAATTTAATGATCCAATGAATTATATGAGAGTAACCAGAGAACTTATTGATATGGGAATACCAGGCACAGCCATTTTTGCAGCCAAGTCAGATGAAAGCATAAATCATGTGAAAGCATCATATTGTCTGACATCTATAGATGAGCTGGATAAACTTTTAGATGACATTGATCTTGTTATTATTGAAAATATTGCATTGTCAAAATATTTAAATTCACTTCAGATATACGAATATGTAATACTCAGAGGCTTCAACATAACACGGGTAAATTTAAGGAAAAAAATAAATAACTTAATTAGGCACAGGATTATTCAGGAGAATGAAATAATATTGAGAGGAGCAGAACACGGAATTAAATATTATGAATTAGATCATTTTGGCTACATAATTGCCCGTCATCAGGGAGTTTATTTTCACATGGGAAATAGATATATTTCATTTTCAAAAAAACAGGAAGAAAACATTTCACCGGATACAGCAGTCGATGTCAAGCGTATTCTGGCTGGCAATCAGATTGTTCTTTCATTGTTAATAAGCGGTGTAACAATGCAGCGTTTCGGAATAATGGAAACTATGAGAAGCATAAATCAAGAGAATGGAATATATATGCTCAGAACAGCAGCAAATGTCCGTATAAATAGTGAGTCTGTTTTGGCATATGAAGTGGTGAGGGATACGCCCGATTCATATGAAAAGATAAAAGATAAAATAGACAGATACTATCAGTTAGTTAATAGCAAAAGTTATATTGAATCAAATTTTCATGATGACAGGGTTTATCCACAGTTAATAATATGTGGAGAATCATATGAGCATAACATAAAAGTATTTGAATTTCTTAGAGAAAATAACTTGCTTAGGGAAGAAGATCCAATTTTGTTTACTGAGGACCTCCTTAATATTAACAACAGTTCTGTATCAATTTATATGATCAAAGATAACACAAGGGAATGGTATTCTCTTCCAACTAGAAACAGCAGCATGTACATTGATGGTAAAACAGCATAAAAATTTATATGAAATGGGGCGATTAACGATGAAGAAAAAGATGTTTATTTGTTTTGTGTTGGCAGCATTAATCTTAGTTTGTGTGGCTGATTATTCACAGCAGAAAGAATATAAAAAAATTAATAGTGGATATTCTCATATGTATGCAAATGAGTATGATGAAGCAGCAGAAATATTCGAGGCTTATCTAGATGCACATTCAGGGATATATTGGAAAATGGTGGAAAAATTCAATGGACGTAGTTCAAAACTAACATATGATAATGTAAAAAGTGCTTTTGAGTATTGTAAACAGAATGGTAATTAATACATAGTCACATAAGGAGGAAATATTATGGAATGGTTTTTCATTTTTGCTATACCGGAAGGGATAATTTATTTTATTTTTGTATTGTTATTAGGGGTCGCTTCAACAGGCATTTTGAATGTCATACTTGGATTGATTGGATTTGGTGTAAATGTAGTGTGCTTATGTATATTTGCAGATGCATTGTACTCAATTTTTAGTGAAGGTGAATATTTGAAAATCTTTCAGTTAATAATATCTGGGGCAGTTTTAGTGTGGATGTTTAGTATCTTATTTACAAGCTGTGCAGATGAGAAGGTCGTTACGTATGAAACAAGCAATGAATGCCCTATAGTAGATGTTGTAGAAGGATATGATTTTAATAAATTGCCTTTAGCAGCAGCATCTAAAAATGTATCCTGGCTAACTGGAGAATATGGGGAGAATAAAATTGAATCAGATGGCAGCAAATCAACTATAACTAGAAGAGCATATGGTTGTTATAAGTATTTATATTTGACATCCCCTTCTACCAATTACAAAGTATTGGTAGATAACAAGCAAGTTTATGGGGAAATTGTATGTGGAACAGGGTTAAATGCTCATACATATATATACAGATTCGATATAGACAATGGAGATTATATTCAAATAAAGAATACAAAAAAGAAAGATTTGAAAGTTACTAATATTAAGTTGTATAACCAGATTGTTGATGATACATCAGAAAGAAGTGATTTCGGATTAAATGGGGAGGTTACACTGCAGGCAGGAGGAAATGATTCAGGGACAAATAATAATGTTTCAATATTTAGTGATGAAGGAAGTTTACCACAATATCCAGATAATAATAAATATTGGGTGATTTTCACAGAAGGAACCAGAGGAGGAAGAGTTGAGCTTACGACAGTGGACATAGATATATCGAAAAGTTCAGACGCAAAAATAGAATGGAACAAAAGCTTAGTATTAAAAGATGCAGTAGCTAATGGCAAATATAACCAGTATTATTATAGTAGCAGCAGTAATAAGTGGATAGAGTATGGCACATATAATAAATTTACAGATTACGCGATAGATGTATTGGGAAGTAATTTAAACGTTGTCGGAACAAATGACAGTTTGAAAATGGAAGGAGTAAAAAGTTATTCGGATTTAAAATGACATACATACATATTATAATGATAAAAATGCCAATTGGAGAATATATAAGAATTGATTAATTATATAGTCTAAAATTGACTGTTTCGATGCTGAATGGTATACTTTAAGTAATGGATAAAGCAATAAATAGTGATATTAAGTGTATATTATAAAAAACATTAAATTTTAATGCTACATAGATATGGTAAAAAATTCTACCTAAAGTGCATATCTTAATAAAATATGTTGTATTGTTGAAGTGGTGAAAAATCAATATAAAATACTGTAAGTAAATTAAGACACCCTATTAAGAATTATGCATAATAAGAATACTAATAAAGAATAGAGATTGGACATAATAGGTATGAAAATATTGACCAAGAATAGTATTATTGGAATATTTCTGATAGCGATTTGCATAATTATTGGCTCAGTGCTTGGTATGGGAAGTTGTCTTAACATTAGTGGAGAACAGCTCGACAACAACACTAGATATAATACCATAGATGATAATATTCAACAAACAGCAGATATAACAATTTCATCAGAAGAAGATTGGATATTGTTTTCGGAAAATGTAAATAAAGGTACAGATTATGCTAATAGCGTTATATGTATAATTTCAGATTTGGATTTTTCTAATTATGCTGATATTAAGCCGGTTGGTACATATCAGCATCCTTTTAGAGGTAAATTATACGGCAATGGATTTGTACTTTCTAATATTAATATCAAATCAAATGATGAATATGTTGGTTTAATAGGAATGGCAGATAATGCAATGGTAGATGGTCTTTATATTAGAGATTGTTCAATTTATTCTAAATCTGCGGCAGCAACTGGTGGAATAATTGCCCATTCCAATCATTCGAAGATAAGTAACTGTCAAGTTGAAGGCGAGTTATATGCAGAAAGTGGTTCGGTAGGAGGAATCGTTGGTACCAGCTTGTCTTCTGATATATATAAATGTAATGCTAAAGGAAATATTATTGGATCTACTACAAGCAGTTGGTATGGAGGTATAGCTGCAGGGAATGGTGGAATAGTAGGGTCAAATAATGGGAGTATTTCTTTATGTAATAATTATGCTTCAGTTTCGGATAATTGTGAAATACATGAGAGCAATACAATAAGATCGGGTGGTATAACAGGATATAACTATTCATCAATTGAAAATTGTGTTAATTATGGAACAATTACTGGCGGAGGAATAGCTAAAGATAATTTAGAAAATGCATCTATTGTATGCTGCTTTAATATGGGAAGTGTTTATTCAGGAATATCATTAGGGAGTTTTAAAAACAGTACAGTCGAGTATTGTGTTAATTTGGGTGAAGTTTCCGGTAGATATGCAGGGGATATAGTTTCTTGGTGGGGACAGGGATCAGAAGAAAATATATATGGTAAAATTTCAAATTGTATATATGTGAATTCATCTGGGGTAGGCGTGGCAAGAAAAAAATATTTTTCAGCGTCTTCTATAGTTAATAATTATAAAATATCAAGATTAAATACTAAATATAAGAATCAAATAGAAAGTTATCTTATGTCGGGAGATTTTCGTCTAGCATATGATTGGTTGCTGAATAGAGAACAAAAATTAAGAGTATTTAAAATAAAAATTATAACTTCAGTTTTATTGTTAATGGTTTGTTTATCTGGTGTTATTTTTATATGTTTTAGGGTAAATACTAAAGCAAACCGGTATCAGCTGGCTAAGAAATATATGAATCAAGCTGATTTTTGGTTAGCATATAAGACATTGCAGGATATAAAAAAATATAAAGATTCTGATAGTTTAATGTTAGAATCTATAAAGAAAATGTTTGGTGCTGCTGATGATTCAGGAATCTTGAGAATGGGAATGCTTAAAGATGGTACAATAATAAATTGGGTGAAAATATCAGCATCACAAAATCAGATATTTTATTTGGCAGAGAGTGCATTGGTCATGGATCGAATTAATCAAAATATAGACTGTAAGGATTGGAATTTTTCGCAGTTGGCTGAAAAATTGAATACATATTATAAGGAAAATTGGTTTGGAATAACAGATTGTAAATATATTTCCGTGAATGTAACATTACCTGACATAAAAGTAATAGAGCAGAATTTTTGTAAAAGTAATCAAAGGATATGCTTTAATAAATATGGTATTCCTGGTATGCTGACAAATTCAGGCGGTGTATATTGGTGGTTAAAAGGAGAAATTCGAGATGCACGAATGCCATTCGTATCATCAGCTGGTTTGATTAGTGATAAGGGAAGATTGATTACATCAGATATGGCCGTTAGACCAATGATCAAGGTGGAATTATTGTATGAAGAGAGTAAGTAGATTATTGTTGAAAACATCTTTAATAGTTGTTTTCAATATTATATTGTTTTTCATTCTTTTTTTTGTAATGGATAATATGCCGGATATGATTATAAGAGTTTCTTTATCATATGACATAAAAGATTGGTGGTATGAGCAGAATTTAAATCATATGGTTTATTTCCTTATTGTAACAGCTGTTTATTCAGGTATACTGTATTTTATTAATAGTGTTATTGAGTTATTTGTGAGTAATAAAATCACATTGTTTGTCAGTAGTGTAGTAGATTTTGTTTTGTTAATGGAAATTAATCATATTTTCTGGATATTTGTGTGGAGTAAATGTTTAACAGGAGAAACTACATCTTTGGAGATGGCAATTTCAATTTCATATGAAAACCAAATGTCGGCAACCATTTTATATGACGTTTATATTGTGTTATTAGTATTAATTAGGTTTTTAACAAAGTATTCACACTGGCTAATTGATAATAAAAGAATTAAAGTTGTTAGTAGACAAGTGTTCTCAAATTCAAACATATTTAATTCACTATTATATTTGGGGGTTCCTTATATGGTTGTGATTTCAGGCACATATTTTATAGTAGGGTTTCTCAGCTTTCAATTTAAGAATTTGATTTTGATTCCATCGGTGATCTTAATAATATTTCTGTTATTGATTGACGTGGTAAGGATATACCAACTTAATTTTTATTATAAGGATATTGAAGCAAATACGGAAAAAAGACATCATTTGGTTATCTTTCAAGAATCTGGCAGAGTGAAGGATTCATATATAATGAAATTAATATTTGGTAATGGATTAAAACTCAACATAAAAAATAAAGGCATATATTTATATCCATTAGAATTAGGCTGTCCTTCAGATGTATTTATAAAGCTGGATATATATGATGAGTGGATGTTTTTAATGCAAGAAAAAGAGAAAAAAGAAATAATTCAGACGATGACTGCTAAAAGAGGAGCATTCAATATTGCATATAATTTAGAATTAGATAATTATAACAAGAATTTGTATGATGCATGTTATGATTCTATAGATAAGCTCAAGGTAGACTTGTTGAAATATGACGAATATATGATCTTTAAAAATCAAGTATTAGATGAAATGGAGATGGTGGATTTAGGAATACTGAATAAGGTATCCTGCATTAGTGAGGAAATTGAATTTTTTAAACAATATTTGATTAGGCAAACAACTAATCAGTTTATTATGTTTGATTTATCAATAAAATGGATGGAAATAATTAATTATTTTTTTTCAATTACCATGTTAGATGTATTAAGGGTAAATGCTCGTGAATACATAATGGAAAGTGATCGGATTGCCTATGCTGATTTTAAAAAGTGGAGAGATGTTTTTGATTCTGAAATATCAAAATATAAATCTTTTAAATTTGTCAATGAATATGAGATTAATATAGAAATTTTTAAAATATTTAATTCTACGTGGGAACTTGTTACGTCACGCTCATATGATTTTCATTCATATACAGTGCAAGAGTTATTAGAGGCGTGCAATTACTTACGTGACTATACAAGAGGTCATGGAGTATTTACTTTTGAAATATCTCAGTATATTAACCTGAATTTGTTGAAAATACTTGTTGCATTGTTAAACAGTTTGATTTATTTTTTACGGATAACTGATATGAAAGATAATTTGGAATCACTTGGATGGGTTATTTATTTAGGTGACATTCCTTATTTTTTGTATTCTGTTGGTAGGAGAGATAGTAATGTCACATATAAATCGTTTAGAAAAGGAAATAGTCTGTCATTGCCGATAGATATATATGGTGAATCTGATGAAAAATAAAAAAGGATGGAATAATATAAGAAGAAATGGAAGATACTGGAAATCGGTTTTTCTCTTAATACTTGTATTATTTAATGTTGCTGAGTATTTTAGATTTAAGAGAATGCCAATAATCGGAGACATAGTTGGAAAAATGGAACATTGGTATCGTAGATTTCCTTTTCACATAATAAAGCCTAGAGTTCAGTATGTGTTTTTATCATATTTATCATTGGTACTATTATTCATGTTAATAATATATACATTTAATTATTTGTGCGGATTTTTTCCAAACTCAAAAAAGTCAGAAAAAAACGGAACATACAGATATCTTCTAAAATTTGTTGTTGTATCAGATATTTTTGCAGGTATTGTTCTAGAAATATTATCTATCAATGGATTAAAAGTTCTAGGAAATTATCTGAAGATTAATTCAATAGCATTTGGGGTATATATTTTATTCTTTATAATTGGAAGCTATTGGTATTGGTATAGCATATTGGATATTAAGAAAACTAAAAATATCAAGAATAAATTGAAAAGAAAAGAAGATTATGAAAAAGAAATTTGGTATAGCATTACAAATGGGAATGAAAGGATATCTTCTTTTTCAATGGTTCCTTGGTATAGAAAGAACAGGTATTTGGTTGTTGATGAAGTAGATATTATTTCTCTTGATAATGTAGAAAAAGAAAATTTTTTAAAATATTTAGTGGTCTTAGATGTTAATAATCCATTGGATAAGAAAAAAGAGAATATTATTAGAAAAATTGCACTTCTTCCACATTCATTAATCCATGTAGTTATATTGGGAGATGCGAATAGATTCCCTGAATTAATATCGTTTTTGTCTTCAATTAAAAATGTGTATATAACTGAAGATGTAATGGTTGAAGATATTGGAAAAATAAATATACAATGTTTTTTTGATAATTATCAGATTAATAAAAAGCAAAAAGAACATCCGCTTAGACTTTCTTCAAATAAAATATACAAGACTACTTATATTAATATGGCAAATGGTTCGATGCTGTGTGCGGCATTTATGAAAATGACAACAGTATCTCTTGATATACTGCCAGCAATTTATGCATTGTTTGATTTTATTGACTTACAATATAGACTTTGTATAGCTTGCATAATTGATTCTGATTATTCAAAACAAATTGCATGGATGAAGAGTAAAGGCAGGGTAATTGGAAATATTGGAATTATGGCAGGAATGATAGAAGATAAACTACTAATTAATAAAGGTGATAGATTATCTGATGCTTTATCATATCAAGAATTATTTGATGAAATTATTGTTGAAAAAGATTTGGAATTAATAAGAAAATATCTTGCAAATTATGAGAAAGATTTAACGAGACCAATATGGGAAACTATTATCTATTTGACTTATTCATTGAGAAATGTGCTAAGGGGACATGGTACATTTGATAAAGCTGATGCTTATGAGTTATATAATCTTGTTTTTAAGCTTACAATATTAAATGTGTATATTTTGAATTCTACAGATATTCAATTGGAAGCAGGTAATGATATATTAAGTGTTAATGGTAATGATAAATATTATTATGTATATGGAGGGTTTAAAATGGAAGCAAAAAGAAATTTAAGTCCTTTTTTGCTTTCAAATGGAAATGGTAACATCCTTGTTTTTAATAATTGGAACAAGAGTAAGACAGATAATGATATTGGGAATCTTGAATATATTAACTATCTGGATGGTAGATTGATTTTACCTGAATATAAGCAGTTAGAATTGCAAATTAAACATTTGTGATAGATTAATATAATAAATTGCACGGGAATATGTTATGTGCAATATATTCCTTATAAGATAAGGAGAAAATTTATGGCAAAGCACGATGAATTGGTAGAAGCAGGTTTTTTTGACAGCAAATTTAAGAATACACTAAGAGACTATTATACATATGGATTTAAAACTTATTCAGACTTACAACGAGAGGGTGAAAATGGAAAACAGATACCATCTACTTACACAATTGATAATGATTGGAAGCGTTTATCTAATATTTTACATGGATATTTTGAATGGAAATCAAAAAGTGATACTGCGTTTTTTTTAAGCAATGATTCGCAGTCATTGTCTGAAAATCCTTTTCATAAAATATATAGATTTTGTCTTTTTAATGAAAAAGATCCGAAGTTCTTTTTTAATATTATTTTTGCATTGAGTTCAAAATGTAAATTGGCTGATGGTGTAGATTCTCTTGATTTACATCTGCAACAAATAGATGATTTGCCGGAATCATTTTACAATGATGTGGAAAATAATAAACCATTATCATCGTCAAGTTTATCATGTTTTCTTCCTGATAGAAAAGATGTTTTTAAAGGAAGGAATGAATCTATATCTTACAATTTGAATGGATTAGTCGAGAAAGGGCTATTAAAAGATAATCCAGAAAAAATGGGAAAAAAAATAATACATATATGGCAACTAACAGGTTGTTATATTAGTTCAATTTTAGAACAGGGAGAAAAAATCGACAAAGGGTTTGTAGAGCATTTTTCTAATGCATTAGATTTTTTTTCTAAATATGAAGTACTTGGAGTGGTTGGCAGTTTTATTCTAAATAGATATAACAATAAATACAAAAGTGATTTTCGATTTAAACATGAATATTATATGCAATCTGTTAATGATTATAGTTTAATTGATTTATTAACAGCCATAGAAAACAAAAAATGGTGTGAGATTGATTATAAGATAGATACAAATGGGATTGCAAAATCTATAATAGTTTACCCTTTAGAAATAAGGATAAGTTCCATGAATGGAAGGGAATATTTATCATTTTATGAGCCATTTTCTAGGAGTTACTCAAATTTAAGATTAGAATTTATTGAAGATATCAAATACATAGATGGTGGAGTTATAAAAATGCCTGGCAAACCTGAAATATCATTGGCTAATGAGGGTGTTATAGCAGATATAAATAATGCTCGAAGTCTTTTGAAACATTCTTGGGGTGCATCAACTACACTTAAAGAGGATGGAAATGTAAAGGACAAAACACCATTATATGATGTTAATATTAAGATAAGGATTAATCCAGAGGATAAAGAGTATATTATAAGACGGGTTAAGCGCGAACAGAGAATAGGTACTATAGTTCAACATAATGATTATATAGAATTTAAGGCAAAAGTATCAGATTATAGGGAACTTCGGCCATGGATCAGAAGTTTTTACTCTCGTATATTAGAATATTCGTGTCAAAATGATTTGGAATTCAGCGTCAAGGAAGACTTAAGCAAGTTTGATAATGCGGCAGTGGATAAAAATGTATTGAATGCTGATATAAATAAAAGTGACATTATATGGAAGATACCTAAAGAAGCAGAATATGAAACGGAGCCAAGTGCCTCCCATATGTTGATATTTAATGAAGTATTCAGTGTTTATTATGAAGTTATAGCTGATGTATTAATGCAATTGTACAGCAGTGATGAAGATGAACATGGACGGTTTACTGCAAAAAGAATCCATTCAATAATTGAATCAGCAATAAAGAAACATAAAAACAAATATGGGAAAAAAACTCAAGACATTCTTGAGACAATTATATTTGGTATAGTTAGGTCAAATGCCTTTATGAGAGAGGGGGCAGATAATAATTATGGTGTCTGGAAAAAGAAGTCAGAATTAAGCAGCAATAATAACAATTCTATTGAATATATGCGAAAATACTGTACGAATGAAACATCTTTTTATTCATCGATTTTGCCATTATCATTAATTGAGTGTAGGTGGCTAGTTACTATCATTAATAATCCTAAGATATATTTATTTTTATCTTGTGATGAAGTTGAGTATTTGAAAGATGTGTTGACAGTAGAGCAAAATATAAAAGGATTACAGTATTCTTCAATACATTATACTGATAGATTCAAAACTAATATGATTAATAATGAATTGGAAATAAGATATATTAATCCGTTGTTAGATGCCATATGTAAACATAACAAGGTTGGTATACAATTTACATCAGCCAGAGGTGATACAATACAGGATATTTATTGCCCTATACATATAGAATATTCAAAAAGGGATAATTTATTTAGATGTTATGCATATGCAGAGAATTTTAAAGCAATAACCATAATTAACATTGAAAGAATTAAACAGATAAGTATTAAAGATGATATATATGATTATGGAGATGTAAGCTCAAAGTTAGATGCATATATAAAAAGAAATATGCGTAGTATCACTATTGAATTTACAGATACAAAGAATATTCCTGATAGAATATTAAATGAATTTGCACCTTGGAAAAAAAGATGTACATATAATAAAAAAACAAAAATATATCAGTTAAAAATATTCTATCAGCAGCAAGATACATATGAATTAGTGGTTCGTCTTTTGGGTTATGGTTCATTGATAAGAATTTTAAACAAAGATAGCGCATTATATAATGAATACAATAAAAGGTTGCAAAAACAGCGCGAAATTGAAAATAGTAAGGAAATAGAATATGAACACTAATAAAAAGCATAATTATTGGATGAAATTGAATGAAGATATTGAAAAGTAAATTGTAAGTTGATGGATATTTACAACTATAAAGCTTAAAAAAAATAATATTGTTTTATTATTAGAGAATGATTAGGATTTGATATTAAAATGAGATGAGACAGAAGCTATACGGCATAAAAATGCTGTATAGCTTTTTTATGTATGAGATAAAAATTTAAAACCACAATATATACTGAAAACGGACTTTAATATCCAAAAGTGTTGCTAAGTGATTGCATATAGGATTAAAAAATAACAAAAATAGTATATATATCAAATATTTACTTTGATATAGCAGAAAGCTGTTGAAAATCAGCTGAGTAGAATATGTGATATTCGAAATATACCCTATAAAGTGAAGTTTGTTAAAAATTATGTTTTATATGATAAATGACCATGTGTGTAATAATATTTGAAATACAGATATAGAATAAACAGAAATAATAACAACTTTTTTTTAATATCCCTAAAAGACAATATATAAGAATTAGGGTATACATAATATGAAAGATGAATCAAGTACATAATAACAGACAGATACACAAAAATTAATTTTAAATAAGAAATATGTAAGCAAGATGTTAGTCTTAGTAATTAATTTTGAAAAGAAGGAGGTTAAATGATACATATTGTTATTGGCTAGGTTCTATCTTTTAATAATACAATGGAGGAGATTTGCATGAAAAAATACTTAGATTTAATTAGTGCTAGGACAAAAATAAAGTGTGTAGGTGTAATATCTTTAGCAATCATTAGTTCTGTGTTGGCATCAGTATGGCCAGTAAAACTTGGAGAACTATACACAGATATTTCTAATGGCTTAATTGGAAGTGTATCTCAGGGTGCGGTTGCTTTAGCGACTTTTGGATTAATTTATCTCTTTGCAGAATGCTTTACGATTGTTAGAAGAGTATTGCTGGATTGTATTATTGCAACTCATGAAGCAGAGGTTAGGGAAAATAGTATTGAGAAATTACTTAAGATGCCTGTGAAGTATACACATGGTTGTTTGAGTGGAGAAAAAACAGCACAGATAAATCAGGGAGTTGCAGGACTTAGTCAGTTAATAAAGATTATATGTAATGATGTGTTTGCAACGATTTTGACCGCTGTATGTACGCTTGTGCAGGTCATTTTAAATGCTCCCAATATGATTGCTTTGGTTATGCTGGTCTATCTTGCTATAACAATTATTATTTCCGTGAATCAGATTAAATCGCAAAATGGAATTAGGGAAAATATCATTAAGCAAAAGAATTCTTTGGATGGTGAAATTTGCCAGTCCATTTCAAATCTTGAGATGATTCGTTGTTTGAGTGCAGAAGCATATGAGAAGTTTAGATTGAGACCAGTAATTATGAAGATTGGTGAAACAGAAAAGAAACATCATTACTATATGGGGATCTTTGACTGTGTTAAGCAGGCATGTAAAATTGGTTTTCAGATATTATTGCTTTTTATTTCTATAATAATGATATCACGGAAGCAGATGTCAGCAGGAGCGGTTATTACAGTTTGTCTTTTATTTCAGCAACTTGTCAAACCAATTGATGATGTTTATAGATTTATGGACGAAACTGCATCTTCTGTAGTGAAGGCAAAAGTGCTTGTAGACATTGCTCAGAATGCTGTGGATCCAGTCTATGAAATTAAAACCACAGAATGGGATATCGTAGATGAGGATATTATTCTTGACAATGTGTCAATTACAACACCTGATGGAAAGAAAGTACTTGCAAAGTATGGAAATATTAGAATTCCACATGGTAAGAGAGTGGCATTAGTAGGTTCAAATGGTTGTGGTAAAACAACATTAGTCAGGGGACTAAATCGTTATTACCCTTGTAGTGAAGGCAGCATCACTTTATTTGGAAAGAAACAGAGTGAATATAGCCAAAAGGATCTTACAAATATGATTTACTATAGTCCGCAGGTTTCATTCTTTGTTTCAGGAACAATAAGAGATAATCTTATATATGGCTTAGAACGTGTAATTAGTGATAGTGAATTACTTAAAGTACTTTCAAAGATGCATTTGTATGGGAATTATGAAGGGGTGATTACAAAGAATGCAAATGATGTATTAGATTATAAGGTTAGTGAGGGGGCAAAAGAATTATCTGGCGGAATGAAGCAGAGACTTGCTCTATCAAGAGCTTTTTTGCATACACCAAAGATGTTTATTTTTGACGAAATTACTGCAAACTTAGATGAAAGAGCTACTCATATGGTTTTAGATAGTATTGAAGCGTATGCAAAAGAAATTGGAGCGGGAATTGTGTATATTTTCCATGAAAGTAGTGTAGTGAATCGTTGCGATGAAGTAATCGAGCTAGTTAATCTAGTAAAAACACAAGAGAAGAAAGAACAGCAGGTAGCATGAGATTTACTTTTTTGAAGATAATACCATATTTGATAAGTATTAGATAACAAAATTTAGAAATATGAATCAGTAGATTTAGGAAAGATAAATCGTTATCTTTTATAAAGAATAAATGACTGGTGTTCGACAAAAAGATAAAGTGATTGATTATAGTTAAGGAGGATTTAGTTATGAATAATATGACAGCAAACAATAACCACAATAAAGATAGAGAGATGAGTTTATGTATGGTGAATGAACCTACTGCAACACATGGTTTAAGATACCATAGATCGGAGAACAAATGCCCAATTCCACCTCATGAGAGGAAGAATATGATTTATCTCGAGTTTGATAATAATAGTGAATCAAAATTATGTAAGTTGTTTGGTAGTGAGGAAGAAGCTGAGATTGCCATTAAAATTCTTCACAATGCACCACCAGAACAGCAGGTTGTCGCGCTTCAGCTTTTTAAAATGATAGGAATAAATGTAAAAGCTGATTTTCCAGAGAAACATACAGTATCTGTTACATGGCCTTCGCCAATTTTGGGGAAAGAAGTATATGAGGCGTACAAAGACATTTATGGTGAGGATGGAATTCGTTATATAGAAATTCTTGACTCCTCACCATATGAGATTTCAGTTATTTCAAAAGTGATCTCAAATATACAGGAGAAAAGAGGTGAATAGTTATGGATGCTATAAAAACAGTTAGAGAAATCGGTACTTTTATGGCAAATGAAAATATTGCAGCTGTTCTTGCAAGTGAAGATGTAAGAGCAAAGGTTGGAGCGGTAATGCCACTTCCAGGTATAAATTTTAATGAGAGTATAAATAAAGTGGCAGATTGGCTTTCAAGTTTTGGAAAATGCAAGTATTTGTTCTTTTCACCGGAGATTGCACTGATAGAGCGACTTTCCGGGTGTGAGAATAAAACTGAATCAATCATTATGGTTCCTTGTGATATGGATCAGGAAGTTAAGAGTAGGTTAAATGATAATTTACCTAAAAATATGAAAGTCGAATTATTAGAAGAAACAAAATATCCTGAATCAAAAGGTATTGATTTTCGCCCTAGAAATGGAATTATTGTAATTTCAGGATATTTAGCTGGAGAGAGAGTAATGGTATTACCTGAGACGTATAGACTTATTAACAGTTATGGAACCGGGTTTATGGGTAAGATGGTTTTTGTACCATATACTGCAATTAAGGAATCAATCAGATATGTAGATTGGCTTGAAGTAGAGGTCGATAAATTTAGTGAGATTTGGAGGGATGTGGCATGAGTAATGTAATTACAGTATCTGATAGTAGTTTATTAAGAACTAAAGAAAAAGGTACATTCGGGGAAAGAGTAAATTCATTATTCAATGAATTAGGAAATTGTGCATCATTAATATTAATAGCAACAATGTTTATTGTAGGAACTGTTCTTGCTATTAGCTTAGGAATTCCTATTAAAAGTGTAATGTCTAACTATTCATATGATGTGTTGGTGATACTTATAGTAATGGAGCTTTTTACGAATCTAATTGCTGAAACGGGTATAATGCAGCTTTTTGCTATTAAAATTGCAGAAATGTCTAAAGGACGAAAAAGAGCATGTCTTGTGATGTTTGGTACAATGATGTTTCTTATTTCATCTTGTCTTAATAATATCACAGCAGTAATGATGATTCTTCCAATTGTGTTTGTATTGCTTAAAACACTCGAAGTAGATAAGCACTATGTTTATATATTCTTTGCAGCAATACTTGCACTAAGCAATACTGGTGGGGCAGCCTCTCCTGTAGGAGATTTTCCGGCAATCGTAATTATGACAAGCGGAATTACAACATTCGTAAGCTATTTAATACATGCATTTCCACTTTTTGCACTAACATCGGTATTTATTATTGTAGTGTGGGAATCAAGAGTAAAGAAAGAGAAGGATGATGGAGCATTACGTAAGCTTGCTATTATGAATCTGAAGAGCCAGTACAAAAATATTACAATTAGATTTGATGTCCTTAAATGGTTAGTAGTACTTTTTGCAGGAATGTTCCTAGCATGGAGCTTTGTACCACAGGAGATTGTACCACCTGAGATTATAGCAGTATTAGGGTATGTAACAGCAATGGTTATCTGCTCTTTAAAGAAAATTAGAATAAACCAGACTATGAATCTTAAATCAGTGTTAACAATTGCATCTTTTCTTTTCTTTGCGGAGGTTGTAAGCGAGACAGGAATTCTTGCAATGCTTGCAGGATATTTGCAGGTTAATATTGCCAATCCTAAAATACTTGTAATGGTCATTATGATAATTACATCACTTGTTGCTGGTATTTTCTCAGCGGGTCCCGCCGCCGCAGCAATGATGCCAGTTATTGTACAACTTTGTAATGGACCATTAAGTGCACAGGCAGACTGGATTGCAGTGGCATATGCAGCATCAATTTGTGCAGGAAGTTCACTTTTTATGTGGTCGGCGACAGCAGGGTTTATTCTATCTGGAAAAGTAAATGAGGCAAACATAACAGAAGGAGGAGGGAAGGATATATGTTGGGGAGTAGGGCAGTATATGAAGTATGGAGTAGCAAATTATGTAATTCAAATTGTAATTGCTTTACTTGCAATGGCAGTTATTCTATAAGAAAAATATAAATAAATGGAAAGTAAATTATATGGTTGCATGATTAGAGTAAAGGAGGGGTACTACAAGAAAGAAGGGCAGGTACATAGATATAAAGTAAATGCCCTCTTTTAATCTCCAGGTGGGAGCTGTCACAGAAACTACTTATTTTATTGATGTAGAAACTGACTAATATGTTGATTAGTATCATGAAAGATTATGCCATCAGTAAAATGTCATTTTTATATATTTTTACACTTTTTTAAGTGAACTTTTAATGGTATTAGTTGAAGATAAAAAAGATATCAATGATGTACATAATGTGCAGGTATTAATGCAAATATTTAACGAAAATGTATAATAAGGAGATAAATTATGGATGATACAAGTCTTATGAAATCATGTAATGGAATAAATAGAGTATCTCTGGATTCAAGGCTTCTTTCAAAGAGAATTATTTATATCGATGATAAGGAAATAACAGGAGAGTTAGTATCTAACATCGTAAAAAGGATTTTAGTATTGATTTCTGAAAGTGACGAAAAAGACATAACAATTATTATAGATTCACCAGGCGGAGATATTAAAGCCGGGATGGTTTTGTATGATTTACTTCAATCCTGTGAAACACCTATTCATATTGTAGTAGCAGGACGTGCGTATAGTATGGCGGCTATAATATTTGCAGCAGGTAAATACGGAAGGTATATGCTGCCTAATTCAGAAATTATGATTCATCAGCCGTCATTGGGAAATCCCGTATCAGGGAATAGTACATGTATAGAGTCGGTTTCTGAAAAATTACGCACAGAAAAAAATATGTTAAATAAAATCATTTCTAGAATCACAGGAAAAACTCTGAAACAGATTGAAAAAGCTACCAGCTATGATCACTATTTCAATGCAGAAGAAGCGGTTGAGTTTGGTTTGTGCGATCAGATTATTGATTTTAGTATGATAACGGGGGAAATGTTAAATGCTTAAGGATAAAACAATACTTGCAGATGGATTTGAATTAGATGGCGGAGAGGGCATATATCGTCCAAACAATAATGTAATTGGAGTTGGAATTAGCGGTGGTGGAAAGTCTTTGTCTTTAGCATATTCGAATATGCTTCATACGGAGGAATCAAGTGTAATAGCTACATTTGGTAAAAAATATGAAGCAATGAAAATGGCAGATTATTATAAAACAAAAGGATATAAAGTGCAGATATGTGATTTAGATGATCCATATTCCGGTAATATATTTTTTGATCCGTTGCAGTATATTGAATCATTCGATGATATTACAGCGACTAGTAAAAAGATAGTATATTCTACAATTCAAAATACAAAAGACGACTACTGGAATTTAAAGGCAGTTGCCTTGTCTGATAGTTTGATAGAGGGTGTAATAAGAACTGTTGACGATTCAAAGATGATAGATGTGCTGGACATGTTTGATGAATTGACATGTTCCGAAGATGGCACGGGAATGAGTGAATCAGTAATTGATGCGTTTAGAACATTGAAAGAATACGATGCACATTGTGGAGCTGTAAGAGGTTTCCTTTCTTTTTATAATCTCAATCGTAGAACGGAAAAAACAGGTGCATGTATAATTGATACATTGGCCGCTGCATATGATGCGGTATTTCCAGAAAGCGTAAGAAAAGCATTAAGAGAAAAAGAGACAATAGATTTTAAGCGATTGGCACAAGAAAAGATTGCGGTTTTTATTATATGTAGCCCAGTGAAAACTTCATTATATCATTTTGCAAATCTTATTTTTGATACCGCTATCAAGGTTTTAGTAAGTTACGCTCAGTCATTTCCAGATGGCAGATTGCCAAGAGATGTAAGAATGTTCTTTGATGATTTTGGATGTACAGCACCAATACAGTCATTTCCTGAATACATTAGTATTTTTAGAAGCGCAGGTATTAGCTGTATGTTATTAGTTCAATCAGAGAGTATGTTACAGTCAGTTTATGGACAGGAAAAGGCAACTACCATTATAAATAATTGTGCAAGTTATGTATATTTCCCTGGTGGCATGGATATTCAAACATGTAAAAATGTATCTCAACGAATGAATATGCCGTTTGAAGATGTAATGTCATCTCCTGTTGGCAAGGTGTTTGTTATGAGTTCTGGGTGCAAACCGATAGTTAAGAACAGATACAATATTTTGGAGGACTTAAATTATAAAAAAATGATGGGAATGTGTTGATAAATTACAATTAAGAAGGAATGGTGTGTATATGAATAATACATTAGATATAAATGAATATATTTTTGATAATCTTATATGGTCTATTATTAGCTTATATTTTTATAAAAAAATTCTCTTTCATGGATACAGCAATCTTGGATATGATAAATCATTTAGATTTCTAATATTAATTACAATATCATTTGTTTCGTTTGGTATGATGATTAGTTTAATTCGAAACAGAAACGAATTTAGTGTTTTTTCTAATATCACCATCCCGCTTGGAATCTATACAATAATGACTTATATAAAGATTAATAGGACCTTCATATCAATTGTACTTATATGTTTATTAAGTTTTTCGCTTGTATATTTATTATTCTTTACGTTTAAAAGAATTCAGGATCGGACAAAAGTAGTCAAAATTCTAATAAGGCGGGCTAATAAATTTTTATGGGTATCACAATTTATATTTTCCGTGGGATTTGCAATTGTAATAGCGTTTTACAGTTTCAATATAGTATTTGGAAAGGGTGTAATTGCTGCTGGCACAACAAATAATGTAGAAATAGAGACACATAATGAGTCTATTGACAGTAATGCAGATAAAATATTATTGCTGCAAGAACATTCATGGGAGGAATTAACAGTAAAGCAAAGAGTCGATGTCCTTCAGACAGTTGCTGATATTGAAAGAGATTATTTAGGGGTTAATCACAGTTTCTATGTTTTAGTTGATAATACAGGGAAATATGTGCTAGGAAATTATGATAATAATACCTATAACATTAAAATAAACACCGATACAATAATATATGGAAGCGCAGAAGAATGTTTAAAAATAATATGCCACGAAGTATATCATGGATATTCATATTGCATGATTTCTGCTTTAGATAATTCTCAAGAAGAATTAAAAAATTTAAAAATATATGAAGATGCACAAATATATAAAAAAGAGTTTGGTAATTATAAGTCTGGTATAGATGAATACAATGAATATTATTATCAGCAATGTGAAGTTGATGCAAGAAGTTATGCAGAGAACTCAGTAAATTATTATATGTCATATATTTATAATTATATGTCTGAATAGTAAGAAAATATAAGACCAAATTATTGGAGGTTTGTTATGATTGAGAATCGTTTTAAAGAAAATTTGAGAAATGACTATAAAAAATATATGGAAATGAAAAATGTTGAAAAAGATACAACGGAATATGTATCAGATGAAGAAAGGGAGATTTGCCGGAAATTATTGCATCTTATAGATGGTGATGACGAGTAGATGTAATAATCATTATGATAAAGTGGCAATCGAAATTAGAAATCGGATTCTATATTTAAATTTGTTAGTAATTATCAGGTTGTGGTTAATGATGTTAAAATTAATTACATTAATTAGGCTATGAATTCCCCAAATGTTAAAATACTCTGCTAGCCATACACTTTGAGAGGTGGTACGATTAATTCATCAAATGAAGAGAGGATATATAGATGAAAAGAGAGAGCATAACATTTGCAAGAAATTTAAAGAACCTAAGAAATTCACAGAAATTAACATTGCAGCAGATAGCTGAAAAACTAGGAGCCGTAAGACAGACAGTATCAGACTGGGAAAAGGGAACATCAAGTCCTGGAATTGATGTTTTAGCCAATATATGCAAAATATTCGATGTATCGGCAGATACAATGATGTTTGGAATATATTGGATGAAGTAAATTTTGAGGATAATTATGAAGAACATAAAAGAGTGATTTTTCCAAGAAAAAATGAAGGCGAAGAACCAAAAGGAATTTATAGACCGATAGATGTTGATATTGATTACATAGATGATGTATGGAATATAACTGTAATAGATTTCTGTGAGAGACTTGTTATTGCTTTGGGATTGAGCAGAATGGGTTATAAGATTACTGATATATACGAACAGGGATTTACAGTTCTTTTAAGCTTAAATGTAGTTGAAGAACAGTTAAAGCATGATATTTTTGAAATAATGGATCACCTTATACATCATGATGATGCATATTTATGTCAAAAGCTGGAAGGATTTTCAAATAAATTTGCACGGGTTGAGAGTAATCTTGTAAATGACACTCTTATAGAGATAATAGGAAAAGATCCAAGCGGCTATAAATATTATGTTGTGAATGAGTATGGTGCAATACTTGGCTATGCAAACAGCATAGCTGAATGTACTATAATAATTGATGAACAACAGGACTATTCTAAAAAATATGAGATAATGGATGTACAGGAATAAATATATTAAATGATATGGTAATGCATAAGATAATATGATAAGATTTTGTGGTTTGAATTAAAGCGTAAAAGTAACGGACTGGAGGAGAAACACATATGACAGCAGAGGATATCAGAGAGCATTTAGGAAATCTTATCGGAGCAATTACATTTGAATATAATGGGAAAAACTGTGGGATTGACCCTTTATCTTTAAATAAGTTTGTGATGTGGTATGGTGATGATGAGACAGTTGCAGAATCTGTAGATGAGGTTATGAGCATTGATTTTTTTGATGGAAACTGTCTGGAAGAAATTATAGAAGATGCAGAGGATTTTGAATATTAAATTTTGGGATACAGGTATTATGCTATGTGCAATTGCCTGTATCCTTTTTTGATTTGTTTTTAATTGAGTCTTATTTTAAATAAATTTGATATCAGGGCAGCCGGATACTTTACTTAACTTATCTTTGAAGAAAATTCTAAATCCGTTTTTTGAAGAAGGACCATCATACATATTGATACATTTACTTAAGAATGAAGTATCAGTAAAGACAAATGGACGTAAACATAATCGTTCTGACTTACATATATTAACTGCACCGGTATCAGTTGTATTGTGTGTGATTTTTGATTCTTCTTCAAAGCCTGTTCCCTCATAAAGATGTCTCATCAGATATTCTCTTGGAATAAATATGGGACTGTAATTATCAGTTACAGTTTCCATAGGTCTATGTGTAACAAATAGATTATCTAACTTACTTGTTACACAGCCTTTGTTTTCTATGTAACAAAAAGAGGATAAGAGTAAGTAAGCATCTTCGTAGCTGTCAGTTATAACAAGAAGCTTTATTTTTGAATTCCGAAGGGAATCCGTACTTATGGCTTTCTCAATTCTAATTCTTGCAGCGTAATCAGTTGAGATATCTTCAATGGCGAATGTATGTATAGAACCTGATACTTCCCTGAGGGTTAAAATATTTTTTAACACAAAAGTATCATCTGTATTTCCAAGAATGGCAGCCGGTAGGTATGCTGTACTCGCATTAAGTCCTGAGGTATCACTTATGTTAAAGTAAAATGCTTTTTTTATAATCCATTTCCTTAAAAATTCATAAAACCCTGTCATATTTGGGTGAGCTGATAGGAATGTAGCGTATAAGTCTCCGCCGAATACACATGAGACAGATAAGCCATTAAGACATAAGGATACAAATTTTTCATAACTATCAGGCTCATCAGCTCTTAGTGAAGCAACTACCTTTTCAAATATGAGGTTTCTTCTTCGAAGGTATTTTCTTAAGTTTCTTACATATTTTTCCTGATAGGGATTTAGAATTGAATTATTTTTAACATGCAGCTCTTCACCTGTATTATATGAAGAATAGTTTATATCATGGTAAGTATCCTGATTTGTACAGAAAGTCTCATTTGTATCGAAAGTATCATTTGTATTATCTGTATTGTCTGGCTTAGATGTACCTTCATTATCAAATGTTTGAACTGTACCACATGTCTCTTTTGTACTCTTTGTCTCTATTGTATCATTTATTTCTTCTTTTGCCAGTTCCCCAAAAGTATCTGCAGTACCAGTGTTATCAATACTTCTTTCATTAGCATATTCATACAGGCATTTTTTGTATAAGCTGCATAGTTGGGTTTTTCCATATCCCATATTAGATATTCTTATTAAAATATCCAATAACCAATCTGTGTTATCTGAAAAAAGTTCTCTATATTCGGTTGCTGACAGACTGTCGATCAGGTGATTATATGATGAATCCTTATCAGATTTATTATAACAGCCGGTATTTTTGTTACCGGTATTTCCTTCCTTAATGATTTTGATTATGTCATCAACGGATAAATTGATATTCTCAAACATCTTTCCAAGATAGAGAAATGCCATGCTTTCAAGTGGCGTCGGTTTCTTTTCACCTGTCAAAGATTTTTTTGCCGGAACGCCTGAACATAACCCGGAAGGGTGGTATAAAAATGTGAGTGAGGTAAGGGGGAAAAGATGTGTGCTTTTTTCAAAAAAGTGTATATAATTAATGAGTTTTTCTTTTATAATTTCACTTCCCTGACTTCCGGTATCAACTTCAACATAATCGGTAGCCTTAAATACACTGTCAGTTTCGTTCTTATACATTGTGGTTACTAATCCGTCTGCAACAAAGTAGGTTTCATCAGATAGGTTACAGATATGCTCATAGGAAAAATTAAATTGAGCCGGATAGTAGGGATTTCCTAAGATATATGCATACAGGTCTATTACGCCGGCAGCATGCTCAAGGTTATGATTGTGAGTTAATGATAAGTCATTTAGCCGTATATTTTTCTTAAGAGGATGCTCTCCTAATAAAGAGAGTTTTTCAACGCACAATTCTTTTGCAGCATCAGTTAAATGGTAAAATATCTGATTTCCCTTATTCTCAGAGTCTTTGGCCTGTATTGTATCTATGATGTTTGTACCAATATTAAAGGTTCTTTTATTGATGTTTTGTATGTAGCATCGGCATACAGAGGATTTCCCGGTAACTTCTTTAATAGGAAAAAGTCCAAGGTAATTAAGCTGCTCTTTATATGCTCCTCCCATTAGTGCAATGGAAAGACACAAAAGTTCAGAGACATTTCCATCAATACAGTTCTCAACCGCTGTCTTGAAATATTCATACGCACCCTCACGTAAGAATGCTGGAGATAATTGTAAGAGCTTTAACTTATAAGCTAACCTGTTATCATCATTAATATTTTCTGAAGCATATGTTTTATCTAGCTGCGATGGGCGGTTATATAAAACATTGCAGGTATTAAGATTATTATATTTATCCATATTTCTTCCTTATTGTTTATCAGTCAGATTTATTGCTAAGTTTCCAGTAATAATTGTTAAATGGGTATATTTTAAAGTCAAATATTGATGAGATTAATGAGGCTGATAAAAGATTAGATTTATGTGCTGCCAGCACATAAAAATTGATGGAAAGTATATAAAATGTGTTACAATATAAAAGTTAAATGATAATGTAGTGTATTGGAGATAATGAAATGGCAATTGCTAAAATGGGAAAACTTGTTGAAGTTGATATAAGAAAGCTTTGGGAGCATGAGCAGTATGATTTTTCTAAATGGTTATCAGATAAAGAAAATCTGGAACTCCTTAATGATGCCATTGGGCTTTCATTAACAGAGGTTGAGACAGAAGTATATGTCGGTGCATACAGATGTGACTTGGTGGGAAAAGATGAGGTTACTGGTGAAAAGGTTATTATTGAAAACCAGCTGGAAGCTTCAAACCATGACCATTTGGGGAAAATTATTACATATGCGTCAGGACTTGATGCCAATGTAATTGTATGGATTGTAAAGGAAGCAAGAGAAGAACACAGAAGTGCTGTAGAATGGCTTAATAATAATACATCTACAAATATTAACTTCTTTCTTATTGAGGTTCATGCATACAAAATTGGTGATTCTAATCCGGCTCCTATGTTTGAGGTAGTCGAAAAGCCTAACGGCTTTATTAAAAATGCCAAAAATCAGTCGGGTTCTTCAGATCTTAATAAATCGCAGTCTGAAAGACTTGAATTCTGGACACAGTTTAATGATGTTATAGTGGAGCGTGGAAAGCCTTTTAAGATAAGAAAGCCTTCTACGGATCACTGGTATGATATTGCCATTGGAACTAGTGCTGGACATGTTGCTCTTAATCTGGTAAATAAAGAAGGTTGTGTTGTTGTTGAATTATACATAAATGATGATAAGGAATTATATGATTCTCTGGAATCCCAAAAGGAAGAAATAGAAGCAAAGCTTAATCTTCCATTGGAGTGGCGCAGACTGGATGATAAGAAGGCTTCAAGAATAATGCATAAGATTTATGGACTTAATTTTGATGATCATTCAAATTATGGTGAATTAATGAATGAGATGATAGACAAGGCAGTTAAGTTCATAACTGTATTTAAAAAATATATGAAATAAAAGTGAAAATGAGTGTCAGCCGTTTGTATTTGAAAAGGACCAAATGGCTGATATTTTTATGTCCGGAGGTTTCTATTTGAGTTACTGTTATTGTTTTTTATGTTAATATGAAAATAGGAAGAGCAGAACTTGAAACGACATTAATTGACAAAATACGACAAAAAAGTAAAAAATACTGGTTTATGTGGTATAATGTATCAGAAGCAATAATGTATAAACTAAACGGATAGGAAATGGGGTTTTTTTTTGAGAATACTGTTTTGTAACATTGCATGGATGGATTATTATAAGGGAATTATTTCGGGAAAAGATGAGCCAAAAAACGGAGGTTCATATGTAAAGGATACGAAAGATGCACATGAAAAGTATAATTTTAAGCCGGAACACTTAAAACTAAAGGGATTCACGGAAGCTGAGTATTGTCTTGGATTTGTGGAGACGAAAAGTACCAGCGCAGGAAAAAGGAATCAGTTAAATATTGAAAAGATAGAGGGCTGCAGGGATCTTAAAAATGATACAGAAGTAGATGATGTGCTGGTTGTGTACTGTGCATTATATCCGGACTCTTTTGATAATGAAACATATGTTGTAGGCTGGTATAAACATGCGACAGTATACAGACGATACGAAAAGCTGGAGTTTGATACTGAAGATTCTGATAATGAAAGGTCAGATAATGAGTCAGCAACAGAAGAAAAATATATCCAGTTATACAATGCAATTGCATTAAAGGAAGATTGTGTTTTGCTTCCAAGGTCGCAAAGGCGAAAGACATTCTGGAGAGTGCCAAGAAAGAAAAAGGGTGTTGCATTCGGATTTGGACAGTCAAATGTATGGTTTGCAAGAGGAGAGGATGATAATAAGTATTTATCTGATTTTCTTGACAGGCTTGAGAATCAGATTGAAGCCTATGATGGTGAAAACTGGATAGACAGATACGCAGAGTAGAAAAGGAGAGATGAATGCAGCGGGATATTAATACATTCATAGAGGATATTGTCAATGAGGAAATAATTAATGCAAAGAAGAATATAATTATTAAAATTCAGGAAGCATTTTTAACTAGCGGGATATCCGATGAATTATTTAAGGTGAAAGATGTACCCTTACATGAGATAGGATTTAGTGTCAGAGTCGAGAATGCACTCAGGCGTTCCGGAATAAATTCGTTAAAAGAGTTGGTTCTCTGTTCCAGATGTGATTTATTGAGGGTAAGAAATTTAGGTAAAAAAGGAAGGGCAGAGCTTGAAGCACTTCTTTTGGATAAGTATGGGGTAACTTTAAGAGAAGGATTAAAAATTTAGTGCTTAAAAAGACATGATAACAGTTCTTATATTATAAAGGCAGTATATGTATGGGAAAATCGGAATTTACAGGAGAAGAATATGAAGATTATTTGGATAGATGGTACTTTTGGAATTGGAAAGTCTGCTGTTGCTGCTGCGATTGTTGATGAAATACCACAGGCACATCTGCTTGAATTCGATGCATTGCAAGAAAAATATAAGCCAACTTCAGATTCTGATCGTTTTGGGAAAAGATATCCAGAAGCTAAAAAATATTTGGTTGATGCTCTCGTTGATGAAATAACAGAAATAATACAAGAAGGAAGTTGCAACTGTTTAGTCATTCCAGTTGCATTGATTAATGATTATTGCAATCAGAAACTTATAGATGGCTTCGCAAATATTGAGAGTCACCATTTTATATTAACGGCCAAGAAGGAAATCCTACATCAACGCATAAATAACCAAGAAAATCGAGACATCGATTTGGCAGTAACCTATATGCCAGAGGCAACACAGTATTTAAGTAATCACTATTATGATGCAAGCAGAATAGATACGTCTAACATGAGCATTGATAGTGTTGCAAAAGAAATAATTGAAAGCATAACTCGGTAACTTCCTGTTTATAAAACTGACAAAGGGAAGCAGGTGCGTTTTTATGGATAAGATTACAACAATCAAACAAAGTGCAGAGGGTATTCTCACAGGTAATATCGAATCGGCAAAGAATGTAATAAATAAGGAATATCCATTTAAGAAGTTAAAACCGGAAGGAAGAAGCTATACTGATAAGGAAAAGTATGAGCAGTTTGTAAGAGACGGCTTTATAGACAGATATAGTGGAGAAAAGCTTGTTAATCCGGGATTGTTAAAGGTATTATCATATTACATGCCGGATGCATTTCCATATCAGAGCCATTGGAAGATGGAGAAGTGTCACAGTGCCTACTGGGAGCTGGTGCCAACAATTGACCACATCGTTCCTATTGCCCTTGGAGGAGAGGATAACCCTTCTAATTATGCGACAACGTCTATGCTTCACAATTCAGTTAAGAGTAACTGGACAATAGAGCAGCTAAACTGGAAACTGTATCCTGCAGGAGACATTAATGAGTATGACGGGCTTACGGAACTTTTCGTGAGACTTACGGAAAACGACCTTGAGCTTTTTGATGATTCATACATAAAACGCTGGTATAAGTTATCTGTGGGAATGAAATAAAGACTGTTCCTAAATGTATATAACAATTGATTGTAAATGAAAGAGATAATAGTATGCATATATATGTAGATGGTGACGCATGCCCTGTGATAGGGATAGTTGAAAGAATAGCTAAGAGTCATAATATTGCCGTAACGCTTCTGTGTGATACTAACCACTATCTTACATCAGACTATTCAGAAGTGGTATATGTGGGAGCTGGAGCTGATGCGGTTGATTTTAAGTTAATAAGCCTTTGTAAGAGGGGTGATCTGGTAGTAACACAGGATTATGGTGTTGCTGCCATGGCACTAAGTAAGGGTGCATATGCCATTCACCAGTCCGGGAAATGGTATACAAATGAAAATATTGACCTTATGTTAATGGAAAGACATTTAAGTAAAAAGGCAAGGCGTGCAAGCAGCAAAAATCACATGAAAGGTCAAAGAAAAAGAAGTGAACAGGATGATTTAAACTTTGAAGCTTCTTTTGAGAGACTAGTGGGAAAGCTGCTATAGGATAAAGAGGAAGATATATGGGAGAGTATTTTAGCTGGATTAATCTTGATAGAAAAGAATACATAAGTCCGAGTGATTTTGAAATTGGAAATAAAAGATATGAGTCGGTATCCATAAATAATGCTCTGCTCTGTGCATTGCGAGAGTTAATGGGCAGTGAATGGAAGGGTAGCAAAATCATATTCATAGGTGATGAATGTGGTCAATTCAGTATAAACCTACCTAATATCTTAAATGACATATTACAGGATGATAAGTTTGAAGGCAATTTCGTGGATTACACATATGAAAATTTCAAAAATGTATCCTGTAAGTTTGAGGCAGCTAGGAATATGGTGACAGAAGAAATTTCAGTTTTCATGGAAAGAATCAGACGCGGGGAAGACGATTTCATAAATGAATATGGGATTGATATTAATAACCCATTTGCAGGAATGTTTAACAGGAAAGGGAAATCATATAAATATACGATTAATTACAGCAAGGGCGTGGCATATTGTCTTGATACAACAAAGATTATTACATCAGAAGATAATGTAATTGATAGCATAGATCCACTGCCTGTTTTGTTAGGGTACGGAAATACAATGAAGCCCGGGGAGTGGCTGGGAGATTTTGTGGGTGTTAGTGACTTGTTAGATACAGGAATAACGCTATTAGATAAAATAAGGGTTCCGTGGTAAGATAAATAAATTTTGGAGGAAACTATTGTGAATATACAGATATTTGGAACTAAGAAATGCAATGATATGAAGAAGGCAGAGCGTTTCTTTAAGGAAAGAGGCATCAAGTATCAGTTCATAGATATGAAGGAAAAAGGAATGAGCAAGGGAGAATTCAATTCTGTGGCTCAGGTTAATGGTGGGTTGTCAGGCATGATTAACTGGGATGGAAACGATAAAGATCTGCTTGCACTTATTAAATATACAGCTGATGAAGATAAACTTGAAAAGGTATTGGAAAATCCTTCAGTTATTAAAACTCCTGTTGTAAGAAATGGAAAAGCATCAACACTTGGATATCAGCCGGATGTCTGGAAGAGCTGGAGTTAAATAAAAATTAGGAGGCAAATATATGAATTTTGAATTAGCATGCCTGGAGGATTTTAATGAGATAGAAAATCTCTACTGGGATTTAATAGATAAAAGCAAAGAAGAACCTTCTTTTCCTGACTGGAAAAAGGGTGTACATCCTTCAGCAGATTTTATAATGGCAAGTATTGTTCAGAAAGAGTTATTCGTATTAAGAGATGAAGGAATTATTAAGGCGTGTGCCATAGTTAACAGTAATTCTAATAAAGAGTATGAAAATGTAGCGTGGAAGGTAAAGGAAAGAGATAACAATGTTTGGATAATTCATGCTCTTGCAGTACGGTACGAGTACCGAGGTATAGGGCTTGCTACTCAACTTATAAAAAACATTATATCATATGGTAAGTTAGAAAACATTGAAGCCATTCATCTTGATGTAATAGATAAGAACACATTAGCTGACAAGTTATATATCAGAGCTGGCTTTAAATATGTAAGTACTGAAAACATATTTTATGAGGTGGTTGGAAACAGGCAGTTTAGAATGTATGAGTATGTGATAGAGTAGAAAGTATTAGAAATACGCATATAATGTGTATTATCTGTTTTGCAGGAAGCTATAAAAGAAAACTAAAGGGGGAAAACAATGGGATTAACGGACACAAGCAAATTTTTGAGTCTTATTCTGCGGCACAAACCGGAAACGATAGGAATCAAACTTGATGAACATGGCTGGGCAGATGTATCTGAGTTGATATCAGGTATAAGTAAAACAAGACCATTTGATATGAAGATGCTTGAAGAGATTGTGCGAACTGACAGCAAGCAGCGGTATTCATTTAATGAAGATAAGACTTTGATTAGAGCAAACCAAGGACATTCAATACCTGTTGATGTTGAACTTGAAAAGAAAACTCCTCCAGAGTTTCTTTACCATGGAACAGGAGAGAAGTTTGTTTCATCAATAGATAAAGAAGGATTACTTTCTAAGAGCAGACTGTATGTTCATTTATCAAAGGATACTGATACAGCAGTTAAGGTTGGCAGCAGGCATGGAAAGCCTGTGGTGTATAGGGTGGCAGCCGGAAAGATGGCAAATGACGGATATGAGTTTTTCTTATCTGTAAATGGAGTATGGCTTACGAAGGCTGTTCCGGCAGAGTATTTAAGCAAATTATAGTAATATATGAATAAGAACTAAATGTAAAAAGTAATAGTAAAGAAGGAATGATTGTGAATATAAGATATGCAACAATGGCTGATTTAGACGATATTGTGTCGGTTGAATCTGTATGTTTTCCTGTCTTAGAGGCAGCAACTAAAGAAGAATTTGAGCAAAAAATAAAATATTTTGGGAATCATTTCTGGCTTATGTTTGATGAGGGTAAACTCATTGCGTTTGTAGATGGTTTTGTTACGGATGAGGTCAATCTTACAGTCTTCCTGAATATCGCAGATGCGGATATGCGAAAGAGCTAATTAAGAAGGCAATCTTAGATGCCAGAGAACAGAACCGAAGGGGACTGGTTCTAACCTGTAAAAAAAGTCTTGTTCCCTTTTATTCCAAAAATCAGTAATTCATTAGGCAATTTGAGAAAACTTAAGTGTAAAATTTTCTAGGGAAGATAACCATGAGTATTTAATTGACAAGCTGTGAATCATTTGATATCATTGCACGGTAAATAAATAAGACAGTTCGTTTGTACCATCCTGTCTCTAAATAAAACCAGGACTATTATTTTTATAATTCATAATTGGAAATTTTTAGGGAAATAATTTATTAAGGCACGGGTACAGATGTATCCGTGTTTTTTAATGCAATATAAGCAAATGGAGAAAAGATTTATGTATATTTTAAAAACAGAGGCTAGTTTTGATTCGGCACATTTTCTTGCAGGATACAATGGAAAATGCAGCAATCTTCATGGACATAGATGGAAGATTGTTCTTGAAGTTCAAACTGAGGAACTAAAGGAAGATGTTCAGCATAAGGGTATGTATGTTGATTTTGGAGAACTGAAAAAAGATTTAAGAAACATAGCAGATTCAATGGATCATGCATTAATTATAGAAAGAAATTCATTGAAGGAAACTACATTTGAAGCTTTAAAAAGCGAGAATTTCAAAATTATTGAACTTGATTTCCGACCGACAGCGGAGAATATGGCCAAATATTTTTATAAAAAAATAAAAATACTTGGATATAACATGAGAGCTGTAACTGTATATGAAACTCCTGCTAATAGTGCAACTTATATGGAATGATTTTAAATAATTTTAATCTGAAAGGATTTATATATGAGTAAATACGAAGTAGTGGAAAAATTTGTAAGTATTAATGGTGAAGGAACTAAAGCCGGGCAGCTAGCGGTTTTTATACGCTTTAAGGGCTGTAATCTTAACTGTAAATACTGCGATACCAAATGGGCTAATGAGCAGGGGACACCTTCTCAACCAATGACAGAAAAAGAAATTCTTGATTATGTTTTATCGACAGGAGTAAAAAATGTCACTCTTACTGGTGGTGAACCACTGTTAAGAGAAGGTATTGAAAATGTTATAACAGTTCTTGCAGAAAACAATCTGAACATTGAAATAGAGACTAACGGCAGTGTTTATCTTGATAAAATCCGTAAGCTTCACAAAGAGAATGTAACTTTTACAATGGATTATAAGCTTTCATGCAGTGGTATGGAAGCCGCCATGAATCTGGATAATTTTAATATTTTAAGTAGTAATGATACTGTCAAATTTGTAGCAGGTTGTCGAGAGGATCTTATAAAGGCAAAACAGATTATAGAAAAATATAATCTGTATGGAAAATGTAACCTTTATATAAGTCCGGTATTTGGAATGATAGAACCTGAGGAAATTGTTAATTTTATGAAAGAGAATGTAATGAATGATGTTAATATGCAGATTCAGTTACATAAAATTATATGGTCACCAGACAAAAAAGGAGTCTGACATGGAAAAATATAAGAAAATAGACACTAAGGCAATTGAATATCATATAGCTGGTATTCTTAAGGCTCTGGGTGATAACCCTGAACGGGAGGGCTTAAAAGATACACCTAAAAGGGTTGCAAAAATGTATGAAGAAGTTTTTGATGGAATGAATTATACAAATGAAGAAATTGCAGATATGTTTAACAAAACATTTGCACTAGATATGGATGAAGAAGAGTCTGGACAAATAGAATGTAATGGTCAGAGTGGAACTTCCAATATGGTAGTGGTAAAAGATATAGATATTTTCAGTTATTGTGAGCATCATCTTGCTCTTATGTATGATATGAAGGTAACAGTAGCTTATATTCCAAATGGAAGAGTAATAGGTCTTAGTAAGATAGCAAGAATAGCAGATATGGTATCTAAAAGACTGCAGCTTCAGGAAAGAATAGGAAGTGATATTGCTGATATTATGCATATGGTTACTGGTGCCAAAGATATAGCAGTATTTATTGAAGGATGTCATAGCTGCATGACCGCAAGAGGAATTAAAAAAGCTAACACAAAAACATATACACAAACATTAAGAGGGAGATTTAACAATGAAAGCAATGGTTTTGTTCAGTGGTGGAATAGATAGTACAACATGCCTTGGTATGGCGGTAGAAAAATATGGTCCAGAAAATGTTATTGCATTATCAATATCATATGGACAGAAACATACAAAAGAGATAGAAGCATCAGATAAAATAGTAAAATACTATAATGTAGAACATATTTATCTTGACCTTGCAAAAATATTTCAATATAGTGATTGTTCATTATTATCACATTCTGATAAGGAAATACCTAAAGAATCATATGATGAGCAGATTAAGAGCACAAATGGTTCTCCTGTTTCAACATATGTTCCATTTAGAAATGGGTTATTTTTATCAAGTGCTGCCAGTATAGCAATTTCAAAAGGCTGCAGTGAGATATATTATGGGGCACATGCGGATGATGCGGCTGGAAGTGCATATCCTGACTGCAGCTGTGATTTTAATAATGCAATAAATGAGGCTATATATCTTGGAAGTGGAAAGCAGATTAAGGTTGTAGCACCATTTATCAATGCAACAAAGGATCAGGTTGTAAAAAAGGGGCTTGAGCTAAATGTACCTTATAAGTACACATGGAGCTGCTATGAAGGCAACGAAAAACCTTGTGGAAAGTGTGGAACATGTATAGATAGAGCCAGAGCATTTGAGTTAAACGGAATTAATGATCCAGCTATGGAATAAAAAGGAGAAAATTATGACTGGAAGAAGTAAAGAAGAAACAGCAGATATAACATTATTGGGAAATCAGAAAACACAATATCCAAGTGATTATGCACCGGAGATGTTAGAGACTTTTGAGAATAAACATCAGGGTAATGATTATTTTGTAAAATTTAATTGCCCAGAATTTACAAGTTTGTGTCCTATAACAGGGCAGCCAGATTTTGCAACTGTTACAATATCATATGTACCAAACATTAAAATGGTGGAAAGTAAATCATTAAAATTATATTTATTCAGTTTCAGAAATCATGGTGATTTTCATGAAGACTGTATGAATATTATCATGAAAGATTTGATAAAACTTATGGATCCAAAATACATCGAGGTATGGGGAAAATTTACTCCTAGAGGTGGAATATCAATAGATCCTTACTGTAATTATGGAAAACCAGGAACAAAATGGGAGGAGATAGCATTTAACAGAATGGCAAACCATGATATGTATCCAGAAAAGGTCGATAATAGATAATAATAGATAAAATAACGCCGATAAATCAGGATTTATCGGCGTTTTACAGTTATTCAAATAAGTGCCTAAATTGGTCTTTAATTTCGTCTGGAAAATCCTTGAAATCATCTTCTTTTACTTAAAAATTGCTCGTTACAGTAGTAAAGTACACATTTCAGTCACTTCGCTAAATTGCAGTTTAACGAAGTGATTACCTTATTATACAATTATGTCAACATGCATGTCAGCCGCCTCAAAACCTTTCTTAAGCTTTCGGCTGACTTTCTTAATTTCTGTACTGTATTCTTTCTTGCGATTATCTTTTTCATATGTTTTCTCAGATGCTTTTGTATCCATAGTATCCGGATTTTTAATATCAGAAACCTGATTATTATTATCATCAGTTACATTATCTGCTTTATCCTGTGTATTTTCGGAAGCGTCAGTAAGTTCAGCATTATCAGCTTTCTCGCTGTCTGTTATCTCATCTGATATATCATTATCTGCTGCATCCTGTTCTTTCTTTTCTTCATCAGTTGGCATACTCTGATAATCTGCGGATTTTACAAACTCAAGATGTGCAGCCTCAATGTTGTTAGTCTTTGCAAGTATTTCCTGGGCTTTCGCTAACTTGGCACTTTTAGGTATTGCCGGGTCATTGACGATACTGCTTAATGAACTCTCCAGTTCTCCAAGCTTCTGCAGCTTTACACGGTCAACCTCTTCCTTAGTCTTGCATTGTCTCAGTTTTTCCTTATAACTTTCTTTTTCTTCTTTAGTTTCACGATATTTCTTTAAAGCAACAGGATCATTCTTTTCAAGATAAGATATTTCCTCCGGCGAAAGACTTCCACCTGACATAATCTTATTATCTATTTTCTGTCGCTTCTCTGCTTCTCGATTATGTTCTAACTGGTCCTGAAAATCAGCAATCATAAACTGTTCAGATGTCCATGTAGAACGTTCATTTAACTCCTGCTTAGATAAAACATTGCCAGATTCCTTTTTTTGCATCCACTTGTTATTAAGCATATGCAATTGTACGGTACTTGCTATTGTTCCTGATAATATCACTAGGCACACCCCCTGACATTATACAGAAAAATCAACATTCTGCCCCACATTCTTCTCCTGTGGAGTTTTTACTGTATCACTTAAGAAAAGCTGTTCCTGGTCTTTTATCTTTTCAAGAAGCTCTTCTATTGATGAAGCTGTCACTGTTACAGTCTCCGTATTGTCAGTATCATCGACATCTCCGGTTTCTTTACGTTTCTTTTCCAGCCGCTCCTCATTCTTTTTCTTTTCTGCCTTCTTCTGTGCTGTCTTCTTAGCTTCTTTCTTTTCTACAGCCTTCTTCTCAATGCGCTCCTTCTGTGCAGCACTTGACTTTTCAAGCACAGCAAAATATGATGCTGTACCATTATCATTAACCTGCATTCCAAAGCCCTTTACACTAGTTCCTGTTGCTGAAAGACTGCTTGCAAGCTGTGAGATTCCACTGGCAGCATTTGCAATAATTCCTTCATACTGTTTTCTGTAATTCTCATCAGAAGCCATTCTTTCAATTTTATTCTCATCAATAAGGACAACCATATTATTAGAATTAGCATAACCTGCAGCATTAGCCTTGGCATTCTCTTTCTGATCCTCACTTACAAGAATAAAGTTCATATTAGAGTACTTTTTCTTTAATTGTTCATAATATTTGCTTGCTTTCTCGCTTAACTTGGGATTGCCAATAGTCTGACCACTGACTTTCTTCTTTCCGCTTGTCTCATCGGTCTTAGTTGTCTCTGGCTTAGAATAAACAGCCGCTGTATCTGCATACGAACCGGCTATCTGGGAAAAATTCCCTGAAGATATACTACTCATAATTCATTCCTCCTTGAATGTAAATGTATTGGATAAAGTCATCCTTGACTTTTCTTAATATTATATCGGCATATTTACAAAAAAAATAATCGCATCACATAAAAAATGATACGATTACTTTCATTCTAATCATTCTTTTCCTTCTCTCTTCTTATAAAAAGACAGACACATATAACAACAAAAACAACAGTTGCAGCTATAAGTATTGGCCATACAGGAATCGGACAGACATATGTTCTTATAAGCTTAAGTCCCTGATAAAGTGTGTATACACCGAATATCGAGAATATTGCGAATGCAAGTGTATTAAGCAGTCCGTCCGGAGTCTTGCTCTTTAACAGATATCCGACTAACATACCAAGAATGTCAGCTGCAAAAAGTCCGAGCGAACATCCTATCCATACAACAAGAGCTGCACTCATACCTTCATTAGCACCAAATGTTATGGCTGTAAGCTGTGTCTTATCACCAAGTTCTGCAATGAAAAATGTACAGAAAACTGCAAGTGGTGCAAACTTAATCTTTGATTTGCCGCTGCCTTCTTCTTCGTCATCATCATCCCCGGCAATGGTTGATGCAGCAAAATAAAGAAATGCAAGTGCTGCAATAGTCTTTATAAGCCAGTCAGGAATGAATTCACTGACAAGCCCACCTGCTAAAACAGCTAGTCCGTTAAGTATAAGAATTGCTGCAGCAGTTCCTAATATAATATCTCTTAACTTATATTTAGAAGTAAGAGCAATAAGCATGAGCTGGGTTTTATCACCCATCTCAGCTATGAATTCAGTAAAAAATACTTTTAAAAACAACAACATTGGTATGTTACCTCATTTATCTTATTATGATATAAACTGCATATATCAAATAAAGTGCAACCATTGAAAAACCTTCGATTCTTCCGATTTTCTTCCTTGTTCCAGCAAATATCCATACACATATTGTAAATACAATAAGCACACACAAATCAATAATATTCTCAGTAATTATGCTGATTGGGCTGATTGCTGATGCAATACCAAGTACCATAAGTATGTTAAATACATTTGAACCAATCGCATTACCAAGTGCCATATCGACTTCGTTCTTTCTGGCTGCAACTATTGAAGTTACAAGCTCTGGAAGTGATGTTCCTATCGAAACTATTGTAAGCCCAATAAGTGTCTGGCTCATTCCAAGGTCACTCGCTATCCTTGAGGCAGCGTCTACGGTAATATCTCCGCCTACTGCAATCGCAGCCGCACCGCCAATAATAAACAGAATACTAAGCGGAACTGAAATCAACTTAATATCTTCATCAGAACCGCCCTCAATCTCGATTTTTTTGCCTTCTTTGCTTGCCTTTAGTGCAATCTTAATCATGTAAAAAATGTATCCTGCAAATGCACCGATAAATATTACACCATCAAAATGTCCAAGCATCATACCTGACTTATCACCAACCCCAAGGATTCCTAAAAGCAATAAAAGTCCTGCACAGATAAGTGAAAATGGGATATCTCTTTTTATTGTTTCTTTTGCAACATTTACTGTTGCAATCATTGCACACACGCCAATAACAACCATCAGGTTAAATATATTAGAACCGACTACATTACTTACTGCAAGCTCATTGTTGCCTGTAATTGATGCAGATACACTGACCGCCGTTTCTGGAAGCGATGTTCCCATTGCAACAATTGTAAGTCCAATAATAATAGACGGAACATGTAGTCTCTTTGCTACACTTGAGCTTCCTTCTACGAAAAAGTCTGCACCTTTAATAAGCAGAACAAAACCGATTATAAGACATACAAGTACAAGAGCAAATGGTGCATTGTTAATGAATTTTTCCATGTTTTCCTCCTTTTTTTCTCTCCATAATAAGTGTCGTCAGCTTAAAAACTCTGCCACTACTATATCCAACAGATAAAAAAAGACTCATGTATATCAACTACCTGCCGTGTACAACACTAACTGTTAATTGATATACATGAGTCTCATTATTTAAGATTTGCCAGATTATACTCTTTAATTATAATCAGAATGTTGACAAATCACACTTTCGCGCTAACTACTCCCTCATGGAATATTTAATTACTTGATAAATAATATCAAATGCGTGCATGTGTGTCAATAACTAATTCTTATGAAATCTCTTTTCTTCCTCATAAGCAGGCTCACATGTAAGATTCATGCCCAGTCTCTTAAATGTATCCTTATCTACCGCTGAAAGAATAACTGTTGAATGAACATCACAGCCATAAAGCTTAGGAATCTGCTTTAAAGCCTTATCAGCTAAAGGATTGGCTACAACTGATGATGAAAGTGCAATAAGTATCTCATCTGTATGAAGTCTTGGATTCCTGCTGCCAAGGTAATTAGTCTTTAAAGTCTGGATAGGACTGATTGACTCAGGTGATAACAGGTCAACTGAATCATCTATTCCAGCAAGCTGCTTTAATGCATTAAGCAATGCTGATGACGCAGCACCTAACAAATCACCTGTTTTTCCGGTAACAATAGTTCCATCTTCCAACTCAATTGCAACCGCCGGTTTGTCACCGCTTTTTGCTGACTTTTCAAGTGCAGCATTAACAACAGGTCTTGAAGATGGTGTGATTCCTGCCTGATTCATTAAAAGCTCAATCTTGTATATTTCCTGACTGTTTACACCAGTTCTCTTCTGGTCGCATAAACATTTGTAATATCTTCTGATAATCTCCATATTAGAAGCATAACGGCATGCTTCATCATCAACAATACAGTTACCAGCCATATTAACACCCATATCTGTTGGTGACTTATATGGACTCTCACCGGCAATGAGCTCGAACATAGCATTAAGCACAGGGAATATCTCGATATCTCTGTTATAATTAACTGTTGTTTTACCATATGCTTCCAAATGGAAAGGATCAATCATATTAACATCATTAAGGTCTGCTGTCGCTGCCTCATAAGCAAGATTAACAGGGTGCTTAAGTGGAATATTCCAGATTGGGAATGTCTCAAACTTCGCATATCCAGCCTTAACACCATGCTTATATTCATGGTAAAGCTGTGAAAGACATGTAGCCATCTTTCCGCTTCCAGGACCAGGAGCAGTAACAACTACAAGTGGTCTGGTAGTCTTAATAAATTCATTCTTTCCGTAACCATCATCACTTACAATCTTGGCAACATCATTAGGATATCCGGCAATCTTGTAATGCTTGAAATTCTTAATTCCATGTACATCTAACACCTTGATAAAATTATCAACCTCTGGCTGCTGGAAATACTTAGTGATGCAGACACTGCCTACAAAAAGTCCATATTCCGTAAATTCATCTATAAGTCTTAATACTTCCTGATCATATGTAATTCCGTAATCGCCACGAATCTTATTACTTGCAATATCTTCTGCACTTATTGCAATAACAACCTCAGCCTGCTCCTTTAACTGTAAAAGCATCTGAAGCTTTGAGTCCGGCTTGAATCCTGGAAGAACCCTTGAAGCATGATAATCATCGAACAGCTTTCCGCCAAACTCAAGATATAACTTATTGTCAAACTTGGCAATTCTCTCCTTAATATGCTCAGACTGCATTTTTAAATATTTGTCATTATCAAATCCTATCTTCATAATCTTATTCCTTTAAGTAAAATTCTTTAATAAAATTAACACAAATCACAAAATTTATCCAGTTCTTTAGTGACAATATTTTTCGTTTTGAACTTCGGATTATTGTATAATCTGCCTCGTGCCATGACTAAATCCACGTTACGAAGTGCCCTGAGATCATCTAACGGATTATTCTTAGTTACAATCAGGTCAGCACATTTGCCGGCTTCAACAGAACCCGTATCATCACCAATCCCTGCCATTACTGCACTGTTAAGCGTAGCTGTGTATAATGCAAATGCATTGCTTACACCTACATATTTGTGGAAATAATAAAGCTCTCTCCAGAAATCATACTGTGTAATCCATGGACAGCCAACATCATTACCAAGTACGACCGGAATGTCGTTGGCAATTGCTGCCTTGGCACATTCCTTTATTCCCTCAAACACGATATTGCCATTGTACTGCTCAACCTCTGACGCATTAGATACGCTTCTGTCAAAAAGAGCATATGGCAGTGCAGGTGATAATGTTGTGCATAAAAATGCATTATTCTCCTTAAACAAATGTATTATCTCATCATCAGGCTTTGCTCCATGCTCTATTGAATCAACACCATTTTCAAGTGCAACCCTTACACCCTCTGGCGACTCTACATGTGCAGCAACCTTGTATCCAAGTGCATGTGCCTTATCACATACAGCCTTAACCATCTCAGGTTTCATCTTAAGCTCACCAGGAACACCCTTAGCCTTTGCGTCGAGTACGCCACCTGTAATCATAAGCTTAATAAGGTCAACATTCTGGCTTTTTGCAATATCAACCTGAACAAGTGCTTCATCTATATTGTTAGCAGCTACCGCAACCGAACCAGCCATATGTCCACCCGGCACAGAAATTCCTTCATTAGCTGCAAGTATTCTTGGTCCGTCAGCCTTGCCATTTCTGATATCATCCCTTACTCTTGTATCAAAATCAGCCAGACCTCCAACAGTTCTTATAGTAGTAACACCACTCATAAGCTCTGTCTTTGCAAAATCCTTTACAACCTTATATGTCACAGCTCTTGAAAGTGCTGTTCCCATAAGCAGCTTAACAGTCTTTTCATTATCTCTCTGTTTCTTCTGTGGCTTTCCATTGCCTGCAAGATGAACATGCATATTAATAAGCCCCGGCATAAGGTATTTACCCTCAAGATTAATCTCCTTAAAGCCGTCTGGTACAGTGTTACCCTTCACAATACCAGTAATCTTGTCATCTTCAACAAGCACAGAATGGCCATCCAAAACTTTCATATCCTTAGTTCCATCAAGGATATGTCCATTAGTAAAAATGTATTTCATAACCATCCGCTCCTTGCTTTTAGCATAATCTTATGCTATTTTACCACATTTTTACCAGTAATGTCACTTGAAATAAATGCTTTCTAGAATAGCATCACAACAGCATGCACAACAAATGCCATCACCCACGCAATCAGGCACTGCCACACAACCATTATAACTGCCCATTTTCCGCCAAGCTCACGCTTTACTGAAGCAATTGCTGCGATACAAGGTGTGTACAGAAGACTGAATACAAGCATTGCGGCTGCACCGGCTGTTGAAAGTGCTGCCCGTATGCCTGTTCCGAAAAGTATCTGCATTGTTGATACGACACTTTCCTTTGCCATGACACCACACAGCAAAGATGTACATATTCTCCAGTCACCAAGTCCTAAAGGTGCAAATACAGGGGCTATTATTCCCGCAATAAGTGCAAGTATGCTGTCCTTTGAATCTGTAACAAGATTAAGGTGCAGATTGAAGCTTTGTAAAAACCAGACAATTACAGTTGCAACAAATATAACTGTAAATGCTCTCTGCAGGAAATCCCTGGCCTTTTCCCATAATAACTGCAAAACATTTTTCATGCCTGGAAGTCTGTAATTAGGAAGCTCCATAACGAAAGGAACAGCTTCGCCTTTAAACAATGTTCCTTTATAAAGCAATGCCACAAGAATTCCCATAATGATTCCAAAGAAATATAATCCACCCATTATAAGTGCACCCTTTCCCGGGAAAAATGCACTGACAAAGAATGAATATATTGGCAGCTTGGCTGAACAGCTCATAAATGGTGTAAGAAGAATTGTCATCTTCCTGTCTCTCTCACTTGGAAGCGTTCTTGTTGCCATAACTGCAGGAACAGTACATCCAAATCCAATCAACATAGGAACAATACTTCTTCCTGACAGACCAATCTTTCTTAATAGTTTATCCATAAAAAATGCTACTCTTGCAATATAACCACTGTCCTCCATAAGTGATAAGAAGAAAAACAGTGTAACAATAATCGGCAGGAATGAAAGCACTGAGCCGACACCTGCAAATATTCCATCTATTACAAGACTGTGAATAACCTTATTCACGCCTGCCGCTGCAAGTGCATTGTCAACAACGCCAGTAAGTGCATCAATACCCATCTGCAGAACATTCTGTAAAAATGCACCAATCACATTGAATGTAAGAAAGAATATTGCAAGCATAATTGCTACAAAGCAAGGTATTGCCGTATATTTTCCAGTAAGAATCTTATCAATCTTCTGGCTTCGTATTCTTTCTTTACTTGCCTTAGGCTTAACAACATTAGCTTCACATATCTTCTCTATAAATGTAAATCTCATGTCCGCGATTGCCGCACTTCTGTCAAGACCTCTCTCATTCTCCAACTGAAGTACAATATGCTCAAGCATTTCTTTTTCATTCTCATCAAGCTGCAACAGTTTTAATATAAGAGGGTCACCCTCAATAATCTTACTTGCTGCAAATCTTACTGGAATATCAGCTCTCTTTGCATGATCCTCTATAAGATGAATTACTGCATGTATACATCTGTGTACTGCTCCTCCGAAATCATTCTCATCACAGTAATCAGTTCTTTCCGGCTTTTCCTGATATTCTGCAATATGAAGTGCATGCCTTATAAGCTCATCAACGCCTTCATTCTTGGCAGCAGATATAGGAATAACCGGGATTCCAAGCATATTTTCCATGCCATTAATATCAATAGAACCTGAATTGCCTACTACCTCATCCATCATATTAAGTGCAAGAACCATAGGCACATCCATCTCTAAAAGCTGCATTGTAAGATACATATTTCTCTCAATATTAGTTGCATCAACAATATTAATAATCGCCTTAGGCTTCTCATTAAGCACAAAATTTCTTGAAACAATCTCCTCGCTGCTGTATGGAGACATAGAATATATTCCCGGTAAATCCGTTACTGATGTATTCTCATGTCCCTTAATCATACCGCTCTTGCAGTCAACTGTAACACCCGGAAAGTTTCCGACATGCTGGTTAGAACCGGTAAGCTGATTAAACAGAGTTGTCTTTCCACAATTCTGATTACCAACCAATGCAAATGTAAGCTTTGTTCCTTCAGGAAGCTTTTCCCCATCTCCCTTAGCATGGTATTTACCAGTTTCACCAAGTCCCGGATGATCAGACTTATATATTCGGTCTGGTCTTTCGTGTTTTCTTGTACGCTCATCTATAGGATCAATAGTAATCTCTCCTGCATCGGCAACTCGAAGTGTCAGTTCATAACCATGTATCTGTAATTCCATTGGATCACCCATAGGTGCAAGTTTCACAAGCGTAACTTCCGCCCCGGGAATTACGCCCATATCAAGAAAATGCTGTCTTAATGCGCCTTCACCGCCAACTGAGGTAATTCTTGCACATTGTCCAATCTTAAGTTCATTTAACTTCATGTGTGTCTTCCTTTTCTAAATAATCTGCCCAAATCATTATTGATAATTCTTCTCAATAATCATTGTAGCACACATGACAAGTGCAGGACACCCCTTAATTGGCATCCTGCACATTTTTCTTAATATTCTACTTCTCTTCTGCATGGAATAAATCACTTAGTAGTCGCAATCATATCCGCAATCGCCCATCTGCCCTCATATTTCACGAAATAGAATGTCGAATCAATAACATCTTTTCTCGCGCCGCCTGAGGTAAGTGTCATATTCTTTGTAAATGCAATATGACATGAATAACAGTCATCATTATATTCAATATAATTATCAACTGTCACTCCTGTATACGGATTTCCCGACAATGTGTGGTCACTGATAAATGTAATATCCGCACTTGAAGCATAATCTTTCGCAAGATTCCAGTAATAAGAATCCTCAATAAGATACTGCTGCACTGTTGCAAGTCCATGACCTGAACCACTTAAATCATTAGTAAGGAAATTATCCCATATTTTTGCCATATTAAGAGCTTCTTCTTTTCTTTCTGATGGCATATCGGCAGAATTGCCACTTGCAGCTACAGATACATTTCCCTTAGCATCTACATTTGCAGTAACTTCTCTGCCTGATGCATTATATATCTTAATCTCCGGCTTGTTGACAAATCCTGTCAGCTTATATTCTACTGATTTTGGCATTGTAACATATTTAGAAACATTCACAAAATCAGGATTATCTATAACCTTACCAGTCTTGTAATCATCTGACACAGTTATTCCATTAACTGTAAATGTATACCCTTCCGGAATTGATACAGTATAATCGTTAGTCTTTGCTGAAAATACAGGCTCAATTGATTTAACCTTCCAGTCAAACACTGTGAGTATCCCAAGAACAACATGCTGGTCTTTAGCTTCCAGAGTCATTCTGGCAACCTTATTGTCATCAGCATATATGTCATACATAGGCTCTTCTGTATTATAACTGCCCTCTGATTTCTTATATGTATAGTCAGTTGTACCATCTAATTCGGACATGTACATATTGACAAATGTATCTTTTCCCTCAAATTCACTGCTGGCTGGAAGCTCAATATTATCAGCCAATGTCTTATCAGCAGCCATCTTTGTAAAGTCATTAAGGAAATCATTCATTACCTTGTCCGACTGTGAATTCTCATATTTCTTAAGGCATGAACCCGTATATACAATCATACAGATTGCAAGAATAAGAAGAATCACTGCATATACAGCAAGCCCTGTCCAGTAATTTAATGGTATATTGATTCTGCCTATCTTTATAGACTTCTTAGTATTGTTTTTCATATCTATACAGTTCTCCTTCCAATTACTTAGGCATTACAACAAATGCTGTTGGCAGCTTCCATGATGAATTCTGATAATAAAATGTTACGCTTGTCATCTCATAGCCACCGTTATATACCATTGTTGAAGAACTTCCGCCATCAAGGTTGGCTGCATTGACTGCTCCATATTCCTGCATGACTGATATCAGGTCTGACGCAGTTGCACCAAGATGTCCTGAAGCACCTCTTCCATCTGTAACTAAAAGAAGTATTGCTCCGTCAGCTCTCTGTCCGATTGCTGTTCTAGGGTTAGCCCCGCTTCCCTGACCTTTTAATACTCTTGCTTCATTGTTAATAATAAGCGGAACAAAATGATTATTAGAATCAGAGCTTTCCTCTTGGAAAGCAACAGCATCCCTGATCCCGGCTTCATTTACATAGCTTTCAAAATCTGCTGCCGACATACCATCTATATCTTTAACAACTAAAAGGTTATCCTTATTAAGTCCAATTAAGTAAAGACCTGAAAGTGCTGAAGGACTGTTATATGTAATCTTACCGTCCTGCACCACAATTCCAAGTGGTGAGCCGCCTCTGTTTCCTGATGAAACATACAGACCTCCGTTAACTCCTGCAACAGCTCCTGCTCCGCTTACAATCTCATGAAGCTCCTTACCGTAATCTCCCCATGGGTATGTAGTTCCGACCTTAACCTGTGACGGATCTTTTATAATCAGCATTTTTCCAAAGAATGACCTTCCTGAAATCTCAACCATTCTTATTCCATTCCCATCAAACTGCTCTACTTCTCCGTTATTGTCAACCGTCTGTGTATCTGTGTCTGACGATATATTAATAAGAGATGTATCAATATCTGAATCCATCGACTCCATCTTATTAGCATTAATTACCTCATTAATCTGTGCATCTGTACAGAACCACGAAGCAAGAAACTTCATCTGACCTGATTCAAGAACTGTTGATATAAAAAGATTTCTAGCTGCAGGTGCTGAATCGCTGCATATTCTCTTAATCATAATGAATAAAGTTCCCACCAGCATTACTATAGTAACAAGTACCACCAGTAATACTCTGCCTATAATTCTGGCAATTTTCTTTCCCATAATTTTCTCCCTATTCTGTGTTATATATTATTCCAGTCTCATTGCCTTAGATATCACTGAACCTGAAATACTGAAAATATTAATTATTATATCACTAATATGGCGGTGTTTGCCATATATAATTTGAAATACTCATCGCTGCCACTTTTTCTTATCTATTCTCATCGCTGTCCGCGCAAAAAAAGAGCGACGGCAAATTAACTCTGCCATCGCTCTTTTTAAAAAAATATGAGGGAGAAAAAATGTTTTCTTTACTCCATCATAATACAACATACTCTGTGATATGTTAATATATATTGTATAAAGCATTTATAAAAAAAATATAAACTGGCATTCATCTTATTCCGGTCGTCCAAGATAAAATCCCTGCACTAAATCAATACCATTATCCCTTAAGAATTCATACTCTTCTCTTGATTCAATACCCTCAGCAAGCACTTTGATGCCTCTTTTATGGAAGCTGTCTCTATAATAATAGTAATACTCCTGCTTATCAACATCATTCTCAATATCTGTTATCAGACTTCTGTCCAGCTTTACAATATGCGGTGCAAATATATCAACTGCCATCATATTATTATTGCCTGTTCCAAAATCATCAAGGGCAATATTGAATCTGCTTCTGTTAATTGAATTCTTCTTAGACTGCCATTTGTCAATGTCCAGTGCTGTGTATTCCAGAATCTCTATTATCCCCTTATCTCCCAGAACATCGGCATAGAATTCATCAAAAACAGCCTGCTCCTCTGCAGTAAATGATTCCGCAGGAAATGAATTAATTGCTATATATGAATGGTATCCTCGCTTTGCATAACACTGTACTGCTCCAAATATAGTTGCTACCTCAAGTGTATGCAAATCATTCTTTATCCTGAACTCTTCAATTAAATCCATGACCCCAATATTCTTAGGTCTCATTAAAGCCTCATATGCATATATATCCCTGCCATCCGGATAAAAAATAGGTTGAAATGCATAACTTATCTCCAGCTTTGCAAGCTTGTCTTTAATCTCTTCATCGAGCGGAAAAATGCTGTAGTCTACCATACTTTTGTCAATACCCTCTCACATTATTTACAAATCGCATAAACAGATTTTACCGCTTTATTACATTCTTTGCAACTGTTATATTCATTCACAATCAATCATAAATAATCATCATAAAGGTGTAAGTTCTGACATTTTACTGCATGCAATTCTGAAGTTTTCTATCTTCATATCAGAATAGCTGATAACAAAGCTGTGGCTGTATTCATCAGTATTATTATGATAGTACTCAGATAACGCATTTATATGGATGCCTTCTGCCTCAAGTTTTCTTTTTACCTCATTATCAGAAAGTAATGTATTAAGTTCAAGAATAAAATGCAGTCCTGAATCAGCTTCTCTTACTCTTCCAACACATTTGAACGGCTCCTCTTTAAGTACCGAAAGAACAGCCTCTCTCTGTTTCGTATAATACAGCCTCATTCTGTTTAAATGTTTCTCAAAATATCCTTCTTCTATGAATGCAGCAAGTGCATACTGCTCGAAATTAGATACAGTACATGCATAAAAATCAAGTTTTTCCTGATATGTTGCTGCAAGGTGTGGTGGCAGAACCATATAACTGATTCGGATTGTCGGTGTCAGTGTTCTTGAAAATGTATTCATATATATAACCTTTTCGCTTATATCTATGCTTTTCATAGTCGGAATTGTCTTTCCTGTCATACGGAATTCTGAATCATAATCATCTTCTATTATATATCTGTCCAGCTTTTCATTAGCCCATGCAAGCAGTTCAAATCGCCGGCTTACCGGCATTGTTATACCTGTCGGATAATGATGTGTAGGACTTATATGAACAATATCTGCCATACATTCTCTTACCGCTTCCGGTTTCATTCCTTCATCATCCATACCGGCATAACAGAATTTAACATTATTACTTGCATATATCCTGGCAATCTTAGAATATCCCGGATCTTCAACACAATACACTTTATCTCTTCCCAAAAGCTGTATAAGAAGACTATACATATATTCAGTTCCGGCGCCAATGATTATCTGTCCGGGTGTTACCTGCATATCACGAAATGAAGCCAGATGCATAGCAATTGCTTTTCTTAACTCCCATGTTCCTTCTCCCGGAGATATTTTCATAAGATCATCCTGCCTGTCTGTTATAACACGTCTCATAAGCTTAGCCCATGTTGCAAATGGAAAGCTTCCAGGATCTGTCCTGTTTGATGATAAATCCGATTTATATCCAGTCTTCTTTGCGGTTATTTCGGGAACTTCATATTTTACAGGCTTTATCCTTGCAACACCTGAAATATCCGATACATAATAGCCCTTTTTAGGAACAGAATATATATATCCTTCACTCATAAGCTGTCCATATGAATTCTCTACTGTTATGGTGCTTATTCCAAGATTGACAGCAAGCGTTCTCTTTGAAGGAAGATGCTCACCCTTAACAAGTCTGCCTTCTATTATATCTTTCTTGATACATTTGTATAAATATTCATATATTGATTCTTTTCCAATGTTTTCAAACGAGTATGTTAACATAATCTGACCTTGTTTCTTTTGCAGAAATCTTCCTTTATATTAATGTCAGTTATTATAACATACATTATATTTCGTGACAATCTGTCAACATGCATATATCAAGTGTAAGTTATCTGATAAATGTATAGTTATAGACTCCAGTTAGCAGCTGTAAGCTGTGTGTTTACCATACCTGCGTATATTCCGGATTTTGCCATAAGTTCTGATGGTTTACCGCTTTCTGCTACTTTACCATTTTTTAATACTACTATTTTGTCGGCGTCTGCTACTGTTCTCATTCTATGAGCTATTATCATTACTGTCTTATTCTTTATAAGCTGTGATAATGATTCCTGTATCATTGTTTCATTATCAACATCTAAGGAAGCTGTTGCCTCGTCAAGAAGTATTACTGGTGCATCTTTTAAGAACGCTCTTGCTATGGATATTCTCTGTCTTTCACCACCTGAAAGCTCACAGCCATTCTCTCCAATCATTGTGTTCCAGCCGTTTGATAATTTTTCAGCAAATTCATCACAATGTGCAAGTTTTGCTGCTGCGATAACTTCTTCGTCCGTTGCATCCATTTTTCCTATCCTGATGTTCTCGATAACTGTATTATTAAACAGTGTAACATCCTGAAATACTATAGAGTAAAGCGACATTAGTGTCTCTGGGTCAATCATTGATATGTCCATTCCACCAACTGTTATCTTTCCCTTATCAGCGTCCCAGAAACGGGCTGCAAGTCGTGAAACTGTTGTCTTTCCTCCGCCTGACGGACCGATAAGAGCTGTTACCTCCCCCTGCTTTGCAGTAAAAGATACATCATTTAATACAACATCACCTGTATCATATGAGAATCCTACATTAGAAAACTCTATGTCATACCCCTTGTTATCAAGCTTCTCCGAACCTTCCTGCACATCATGTGAAAGTATCTCGTCTAATCTTGCACTCTGTACATCTGATGCGATAATTGCCGCAAGATTCTGTAAAGATACCTGCATTGGATCATATATTCTTGATACAACCATAAGAAACATGAAAAATGTGATAACATCTAACTTTCCACTGGCTAATAATGCTCCGCCTACCAAAGCAACTGTTGCAATACCAAGCTTGAGAATCATCTGTGCACTTCCAACAAACACAGCAGTTCCAAGTTCTGTAGCTACAGCATGCTTCTCAACTGCCTTAATTTTCTTATCAAGTCCCTTCATATACTCTTCCTGAGTATTATATGCCCGAATATCTCTGACACTTTCAAGGCACTCCTGAATACCATCTGCACACGTCATTTTCAGTGCCACCTGCTTTTCGTTAAGCTTTCTCTGAACCTTTCCAGAGCAGCTGACTATAATGAATGATATCGGAAGTACCCACAGTGCTGCTATTGCCATTCTCCAGTCAAAGAAGAATAGTCCTATTGCTACAAATGCTGTAGATATGCACGCTCCGACAAGCTCCGGTATAAAATGTGATGATGCAGTCTCCATCTGTGCGCAGTCAGCCATGATAGTACTTGTAAGGTCAGACAAATCCTTCTTTCCAAAGAATGAAAGCGGAATCTTTCTTAACTTCTCTGCAAGTGTAATTCGTCTTACACCACTCTCTACATATGTTGATAAAAATGTTGCATTATACTGGATATATGTTGATACCGCAATCAATGCAAGTGTGATAATAACTCCGGCAATATAGAATCCGCCTCTTCCTGCCAGATTTCCTTCCGTATAATCTTTAACAAGAAAATACAATAAAGACACAGGTATCATCAGTATCAAATCAGATATTGTAACTGATATGAATGCCTTAATCATATCCTGAGCGCCCTGACTTGAAAGGGCATATTTATGCATAAGCTTTTCTTTCATATTACACACCCACTTTCCAGTTTACTGATTTATTATATTCCTCCCACATATGTGCATACAATCCGCCTGACTCTGCCAGTTCATTATGCTTTCCACTCTGGTTAATCTGACCATTCTTTAATACATATACACGATCAACTCCAGTAACTGACGACAATCTGTGGGCAATCATAATAACTGTCTTTCCCTGTGAAAGCCTTTCAAATGCTGCCTGCACCTTTGCCTCGTTATCAGGGTCAGCAAATGCAGTAGCTTCATCAAGTATAAGTATAGGAGAATTCTTTAACATTGCTCTTGCTATAGCAATTCTCTGGGCTTCACCGCCTGACAGGTAAGTTCCCTTCGAACCGATTACCGTGTCTATTCCGTCCGGAAGCTTCTCGATAATATCATCGCACTGTGCATTCTTTAATGCTTCCATAATCTCCTGCCTTGTGGCGTCCTTCTTACCCATACGGACATTATCCAGTATAGACATCTTAAGCAGGTGGCTGTCCTGAAATACGAAAGATACTGTATCCATAAGCTCTTTCTCATCAATGTTCTTAACATTTACACCGCCGATTAATATATTGCCCTCTGTGACATCTGCAAATCTTGCGATAAGCCTTGCAAGCGTTGTCTTTCCACCACCGGAAGGTCCGACAAATGCGACCTGCTCACCCGCATTTATCTTAAGACTGACATCATGCAGTGCATCATTTACCGCACCCGGATATCTGAATGAAACATTTTCAAATGTGATAGATGTATCTGCAGGGTGCTTCTTATCAGCGGTCTGCTCTAACGGCTTTCTTTCTATAATACTGTTAATTCGCGAAAGTGCGTCCTCAACAACCATTGTATTCTCGCCTGCATACATCATCTTTGTAAGTGTGACTGTAATAATAGGCGTAATAATTATATAAAACATCAGATTCAGTAAAAATGTGTTGTTTACCGTGCCGCTCTTAACTCCGCCGAAAAGGAATGTTCCCGCAATAAGTATTGCAAATACTGCATTAATGGCTGCAGTATAACCCATCATCGGGATTCTTAAATCCTTTGTGTAAGATACAGTCCACTTCTCATATTTCTTGATAGAATCCCTGAATCTCTTGAACGAAAATACTGACTGTCCAAATGTCTTGACAACAGGAATTCCTCTCACATACTCAACCGCCTCGCTCGACATTTCCTCCAATGCATTCTGGTACTCTGCCATTTTCTTTTTCATGTTGTCGCCCATCATGCAGCTCATTACTACAAATGCGATTACAACCGGAATAAGGCACAGAAGTCCAAGTCGCCAGTCAAACACTAAAAGAAGAAGCACAAGCCCGACTGGTGTGGCTGTTGCAACACATTTGTCAGGAAGCTGGTGTGCAATATGGGTTTCTGTCGCAGCGCTTGATTCATTGACAATCTTTCTTACCTTACCGCTTCCCTCTTCATCCATAAAGCCAAGTGGAAGTGTAAGTATATGCCTCATAAGCTTAGAGCGCATATTGGCCTGAATCCTGAATGCTGACAGATGCGAACACATCAATGCACCTATGTATATAAGCATTGCTCCTATTGCAAATGCAACGGCACTCCAGCCATATACAGACAGGTTCTGCGCATTGCCATAATCAGGTGCAACACGAAGCACCTCTTTAATTAATCTCCATATAAAATAAAATGGTACAAGTGCAACGAAAGCACTTATCGTAGCAAGTACCCATGACGCAATTGTCAGATACCTGTAATTACCGGCATATCCAAACAACTGCTTAATTGTATCTGGCTTTTCCTCTTTCTTTGCCATAATTATCCTCCTTGCTTTACTGCTTCGTTATATAACACTATTCAGAGTAAGATGTTGCTAACCAGTGCCTTTAAATAAAGGCTGCCATTACTGACAGCCATATATTATTATTTACATTCATCGTATATTACGCTCCAGCCTGCACTGTGATACTTTTCAAGCAGATCAATATACTCCATTGCCTCTTCCTTAGACATATTGTGTCTTACTACCTCGAAAAAACTCTCAAAAAGTGCGGTATTCATAATATGCATGAAATCCTTTGTCAAAGGTCTGCCCTCCTTGAACTTAAGTCCGACCGCTTCCATATATTTGTATGTATAATCTGTCTCAATATCAACTAGATGTTCAACAAAATTCTGAAACTTCGTACCATAAGAACAATTCACCAGAAGATTAAACTCCTCAAAATGGTTATACATATACTCAACAAGCTGTATCATCCCATTTCTTGAATATTCATCAAGGCTTTCTGTCTGCATCTCACTCTCCATCGCATGGAATTTCTTCTGGACATCTTCAAAGATTTCTGTAAATTCCCTTGCTGCCGGCTCAACCAATGCTGAAAAAAGACCTTCTTTTCCACCATATCGTGAATATATTGAACCAGTTGTAGTTCCAGCTTCCATCGCAATTGTTCTTAACGAAGCATCAACATAACCTTTACTCTTAAATTCTTTTCGGGCATATTCTTCTATCTTTTCAGTAACACCTTCAACCGCCTTAGACACTTACTCCTCCCATCTATAACAATGTTATATAACATCGTTATTAGTATATTATCTTTATATTTTCATGTCAATATTTCACATCACAAAACTCATTTATTGATATATTTTTATCATTAACCATCATGCTTTGCCTTATCTTTTCTGTCACACCAGATATAGAATACCACATTTAACACAATTCCAAAAATAGTTGCAACCGGAGCAGCCAGACCAATCTTAGTAAGACTCGCATCAGGCTGGATACTCATATAATATGCAAACGGCAGACGGACAAGCAGTGTCTGTGTAAGGCCCTGAATCATTACCCATACCGTCTTGTCATGACCGTTAAAATATCCAATCATACTGAATAATATTGCTGTAACAATCGTCTCTAATGCAAATCCCTTAAGGTAGTCATAACCATTCTGAATAACTGCCTCATCGGTTGTAAATATTGCTGTGAAAAGGTCACCCTTAAACATCACGAATAAGAATACTATGCATCCTATAACCAGTCCGACTCCAATACCGACAAACATCGTCTTCTTTGCTCTCTTTTCATTGCCTGCACCGACATTCTGTGAAACAAATGACGCCATTGACTGCATAAGTGAGCTTGGTATGAGCATTGCAAAATTAACTATTTTACATGCAACACCATATCCTGACGATGCCTGTAATCCCAGTCTGTTAACGAATGCACATAAAGCAAGGAATGAAATCTGTGTAAGAAATTCCTGTAATGCAAGTGGAAGTCCGACCTTTAATGCTCTCCTGCAATGTCTGTTAATTGAGAAATCTTTCTTAGTTATCTTAAACGGAAGTTTTCTCTTAAAAAGTAATACAAGTGCAAATACAACACTTACCGCCTGTGCTGCGACTGTCGCAATAGCAGCTCCGGCAGCATTCATGTTAAACCCTGCAACAAGAACAAGGTCACCTACAATATTAATAACACATGCAACTGCAACGAATATAAGAGGTGATTTGCTGTCTCCAAGTCCCCTGAATATTGCTGAAAGAAGATTATATGCAACTATAAAGAATATTCCTGAGCCACATATTTTTACATATACAGATGTAAGACCTACTGCTTCTTTAGGTGCCTGCATTATAACTGCAATCTGTCTTGAAAAGACAATCATAACAATGAAAAGCACCACTGAAATCATTGTAAACACAACAATAGCTCCGCCAATCAAAGCTCCTATCTGTTCCGGCTTCTTCTCACCAATATATCTTGCAATAAGCACTGTAACACCCATTGCAAACTGTGTTATAACAAATGTAACTAAATTAAGTACCTGGCTTCCTGTCGATACTGCTGAAAGACCTTCAGTAGTTCCAAATCTTCCAACAACAAGCAAGTCAACTGCACCATACGCCGCCTGTAATATTAATGCCCCAAGTATTGGCATCATAAAAGGAATCAGTTTTCCTAATATACTTCCCTGTGTAAAATCTGATTTTGAATTATTCAATGTCAACTTTCCTTTCGCTCATCACCTTGTAGAATTTGTTAATAGTCTCAATCATAGAATCAGCCTCTTCATCACTAATATCCGTAAGATATTTGCTAAGCCGGCTGTAATAGTCAGCATCATATTTCTTAGACAACTCTTCACCCTTATCTGTAACCATAATATAAGTTATCCTTGCATCTTCCTGTGAAGTAGTCTTCTTAAGATATCCTTTAACTTCCATATCCTTGACAGTACGTGTAACACCCGGTCTTGGAAGATTAAGCCAGTCACTGATGTCCGAAACCTTGACACAATCATTAGTCTCCAACAGATGATGAATCACATCAATATACTGGATATAAGCAGGTGCAACCCCATATGGCAGCTCTGGCAGCAGTTCCCTAATCCTCTTAGCCAGATAACAGGCATCCAGCATTCTCTTAATCTTGTCCGGTTTCATAATACATTCGTCTCCTTAAGTTATATAGCCATAAGAGGCAATCATTTCATTAATTACCTCTGTTAATTATTTCCGATAATTACCAGTGGTAATTATATATGTATATTCTTGTGATGTCAACCTGATTTCTATGTAGATTCCTGCTTATCGTTGTGAAACCGGTTTGATTTTGCTTGTAATCCTCTATTTTCCTTTCAATATAACTCGATTTGCATTTTCATGTAACCGTCTCTGTATCTCCTGGTTACGTCTTGGTTTATGCTGCTTTTATTTTCATGTGGATTCTTTTATGTGATTTTTATTTTCGTATAGATTTATTCATGTGGAATTACCGTTCCTATAAATATCATTTTTCATAAGCACATATAGGTACTTTTTCACTCATTCCAATAATTTCCAACAAAAAACACCTATAAGACGAGTCCTATGAACTGTCTTATAGGTGTTTACAGAATAATTATCAAAATAATACATGATTTTTCCTTATTTCTACCTATAAATCCTCCGATAATACGACTACAAATAGGTATCACATCAAAAATGCGATGTTCCCCAAAGGGGAACGAGCCCATCCCACAACAAAACCTTCCGGTCAACAAGGAAGCGATGTTCCCCGAAGGGGAACAAGCCCATCCCACAACAAAACCTTCCGGTCAACAAGGAAGCGATGTTTCCCAAAGGGAAACAAGCTTGAGCCCACACTCAGGCAGGCCTGTTTTATGGTGTGTTGCAGCTTCAGACCGTTGGAAGTGCGTCGGCACTTAGTGAACACACTCCCGAAGGGAGCAGTGAACTTAGTACCGCTGCGCACTTCCACGAGCGGGAGCGTGTCTGAAGTGCAATACACCATAAAACCCTTACTCTACATTTTTCAATGCATCCGTCTTAGGAATCTTAGGAATCTTAGAAATCTTCACAAGCTGAAGCACAGCAACAACCGCATAGCATACAATTCCAAGAATAACCATCTCAACAAAACAGCTTCTTCTTACCATATAAGGAATATATCCAGTCATCGAAGTGTACAGATATGATGAAAATGCCCATTTAAGCAAAGCATTTACTATAGGTACAGAAACAACCAGTGATATAACTACCATAATTGAAGTAGCTACAATATACAGTCCGCCTATCTCTCCATTCTTAAAGCCAAGAATCTTAGTCATAGAAATTGACTGTGCATTCTTTTCAATAATCTGTTTAGATAACAGATACATAAGAAGCACGAACATTATAATTCCAAAATACTTCAGTATATACATCATCTCGCCCATTGAAACCTTCATCTGGTTAGACACTTTGATAAGGTCTTCATATGTAACTATTGAAGCAACATATTTATCATCAATATCTGTCAGCTTCTTGTCTGTTAAGTATCCAGTGAAGTAATCATCAGCCTTGTCAAATGTATCAATAAAGTTTTTTCTTGTCATGAATACTGCAAGCGCAGCGTCATATTTATAGCTTCCTGCAATTGTGAATTCGTACTCATTATCTGAATACGGATCTTTTAGTTTAAATGTATCACCCTTTTTTAGTCCGTATTTGACCATTACACCATTAGATACAAGTATCTCATCATCCTTGATATCCACATCAACATACCTGCTGTTATCCTGAATACCATATATCATAATATCATCTGTCATGTATTTTTCATCAGTTGTATCAAGCGATGTCACACAGTACTTTTCTGCACCAGAAACATCAGTTTCTGCCTGACTTTTTAACACATACTGATAATCACATATCTGTGACTTCTTAACAACATCAGCATAATCATCAATAAGCGGCTCGAACATGATGCTGAATACAACAAGTGCACCTGCAATCAGTATTCCTAAGAACAATGTCAGATAATTAGGTATATTCTGGAACATTATCCTTAATCTGAATCTTGTCATGAAAGGAAGCTTGTGGCTTAACTTTATAAGCTTCTTTCTCTTTCTGTTAGTAAGCTCATGTCTTAAAAACTTAAGCGGAGAAAGCCGGAGCTTCTTTTCAAGTACAATAAGATTAACAACAAAAATAATAATAATTGGAACAACTGTCGTATCAACAAATGCTTCTGCATTAAGCAGTGTCGTGTAAGTACACAGGCTGTAGCTGTTATAATACACATTTACAAAAAACTTCTCCAGAAGAGTGTAGCCAAGTATATTACCAACAACAGCAGCGAACAGTGTTACAGCAACAGGAAGGACCATGTAATGTCTTACAATCTCACTTCTCTTATAACCTGATGCGCGGAGAGTTCCGATAACACCTGCCTCCTGACTGATTGTGTTAGATGTTGTAACAGCGAATACAAATGCAATTACAACCATTACAATATAGTCAAAAAGCATAATTGTTGCCTTATCTGAACCCATATCATCTCCTGTGAAATTAACAGCCTTGTTAGTATATCTTGGAAGATAATCAGAAATACTGATAATATCCGTATTACCACTCATCATGAGCTTTATATCATAGTCTTTGATAACATCTCCAAGATTTTCAAGAAAATCTTCAGAAGCCTCTTTTTCTGCTTTATCTCCTGAAACCTCTTTGTTATATTTCCATGCATAATTATATTTGACATGATTGCTTGAAACATTTTCAAAGCCCTTATCAGTCATAACAGCAATAGAAAAATTAGTTGCGTCAAACATCATATCTGAATTATTTTCGAAAAGGCAGCTGTAATCAGGAACTGCAACAAAACCGGTAACCTTTAATTCTTTTCCTGCGAGCTTAATTGTGTCGCCAATCTTAATCTTTGCATTCTGTGCATACATACGGTCAAGTGCTATTTCGTTATCAGCAGCAGGCATTTCGCCTTCCATAACACACTCAAGATTAACCTTTGTCCTGTCTTTATACACTCTGATTGTATCACCGCTGTCAGCCTCATCTTCCTCAAAATATCTTAAGTCGTAAAGCTTGCTGTCAGTCTTATTCTCAATATCTCTTATAAGAGAACTGTCAGGCTCTTTATCTAATGTAAAATGTCCATCTTCAAGATTATATTTTTCAAAGCCCTCATCATATGAGTGCTTAACACTGTTGTCTGCTACAAGGAATCCGCTTACTAACGAAATCATCATAACCATAAATAAGAATATAACAAGATATTTACCAAAGTCATGCTTTAATTCTCTTGGCAGACGCTTATTTAAAGGATTTCTCATACTTAACTCCTCTCTTACCATTCGAGGTCTGCTGCTGCAATCTTGTTATCATTAACATAGTTCTTACGGATTCTGCCATCTCTTAATGTAATAACCCTGTCTGCCATATTTTTGATAGCGTCATTATGTGTAACTATTATTATAGTATTACCGTATTTCTTATTAACATCTTCAATAAGCTTTAATATATCCTTAGATGTGTTGTAATCAAGCGCTCCTGTCGGTTCATCACACAACAGGATATCAGGATTCTTGATAAGTGCTCTTCCTATTGAAGTTCTCTGCTGCTGACCACCTGATAACTGGTTAGGCTTCTTGTCAGCATGGTCTGAAAGTCCAAGTGTGTTAAGTATCTCGTCAGTATCAAGTGCCTTGTCACTTAAGTAAGCACCAACCTCAATATTTTCCCTTACAGTAAGGTTAGGTATAAGATTATACATCTGAAAAACATATCCAAGATGCTTTCTTCTGTACTGTGTAAGACGCTTCTCATTCATATCCGCTGTTTTCTCACCATCTATAGATATGTAACCCTCGTCTGCATCATCAATACCACCGATAATATTAAGCAGTGTTGATTTACCAGAACCTGATGGACCAAGCAGTACAACGATTTCCCCCTTATTAACCTCTATGTCTATACCATTCAGTACCTCCACCCGGCTTTCGCCTTCTCCATAATGCTTTTTGATTCCCTTAATCTCTAAAAACATATTAACCTCCTTCGGGCACGCCCTCTCATATCATTATATGAACAATCGTTCATATATTCATTATATTAGCACTTATTAATTTTGTGTCAATAGGTGAAAATTTATCATTAACAGGCACAAAAAAAGTAAGCATAGGTTAGAATGCCCTAACCCCGCTTACTTTATCACATTTCACTATATAATTCACTATATCTTATTGATAAATATTATCAATAAACAAACTGCATTTTTACTTATCTTTACCTGCCAACTCATCAATAAGCCTTATTGATTCCATAATCATACTGTCACAATGAGCCTTCTTCTCACCACCCTTTAAAGCATTGTCTCTTAAAAGGTCAGCACAGTTAGTCATTCCATTGTGATTGTCCCTTATTGTTCTCTGAAATGCTCCGACAGCACCCGGACTGCTTACTCCCAATGCTCCAAGCACCATAAGCCCTCCGGTAATTGCACCACATGTTCCACCACATTTCATACCTCCGCCGAAATTACATCCAAGGCATTCTGCCTGTGTCTCACTCAATCCCAGATCATCAGCATAAGCCATCATAATAGTTTCTGCACAGTTATAACATTTTTCAGGTGAACGGAGTTCTTTAGCTTTTTCTATATGTCTGTTCATATCTTATCCTCATCTTTCTGAATTATATCCGTTACTGTTCCATAAATGCGAACTTCTTCTTTCTTACCCTGATAAAGAAGAATACACTTAACGCGACTGAAGCAAGCTCTGCAATAGGCCATGCCCACCATACAAGATTAACATTCCCTGTTTTCGAAAAAATATAAGCACATGGCACAAGGAATATAATCTGTCTTACAAATGATACAAGCATGCTGTATATGCTGCTTCCAAGTGCCTGAAAGAACGAACTGCATATAATACATATTCCTGCAAATATAAAACTTATTGATATAGTCCTTAAAGCAGGAACTCCCATTCGTATCATATCTGACGATGCACTAAATATTGACAGCATTGGAACCGGGAATATCTGAACTGCAATCATAAAAAGTATCATTATTATCTCTGCATACATTACTGCAAGCTTAAGTGTCTGTATAACTCTGTCTTCTCTCTTGGCCCCATAATTAAAAGCTATTATAGGAACCATTCCACTGTTCATACCAAATATTGGCATAAATGCAAAGCTCTGCAGTTTAAAATACACACCAAATACAGCAACCGCTGTTGATGTAAATACAACCAGAATCTTATTCATGCAGAATGTCATAACAGAACCAATTGCCATCATAATAACTGATGGAATTCCTATGAATAAGATATTGCAAATTCTTTTTCCTGATGGTCTGAATCCCTTAAAAGTAATATGTATCTCTTTATTAACCTTAATATTAAATATCACTGCCATAACGGCTGCAACAATCTGGCCCGCAACCGTAGCTACTGCTGCACCTACAATACCAAGCTTTGGTGCACCAAACAGACCAAATATAAGTATCGGGTCAAGAATAATATTAATTATTGCACCTGTACCCTGTGTAATCATGCTGTAAAATGTTCTTCCTGTAGCCTGTAATAACCTCTCAAATATCATCTGGAACAGACAACCAAAGCTGACTATAAGAATAACTGAAAGATAATCATAACCATAGTCAGCTATCACTTCATTAGCACCCTGAATAACAAAAAACTCTCTGGCAAAGAAAAGCCCTATGGCAAGAAATATTATATAGCTGCAAGCCGTTATGAATATACCCTGCACAGCCATTTTATCAGCTTCTTCATGCCTTCCTTCTCCTAATGCCCTTGAAAGCAGCGCATTAGTACCTACACCCACGCCGCCTGCAACACCAATCATAAGATTCTGCATTGGAAATGCCATTGAAACCGCTGTAAGTGCTTCCTCACTTATTCTTGCAACAAATATACTGTCAACAATATTATACAGTGCCTGTACAAGCATTGATATCATCATTGGCAGCGCCATATTAATAAGCAGCTTATTAACAGGCATTGTACCCATTTTATTTTCTTTCATTGTATTACTCATAAAATTCTTCTCCCTTATTCTCCTCGTCAAAATATTCGTATTCTCTCATATTATCTTTGGTTTTATTCTGCTCATCAATAGCATTGCCAAGACCCTTCAATGCTGAGAAAGGCAGGAATATCTTAGCTCTGCTTTCCATATCCATTCTTGGTCTTTTACTCGGTACCGGCCATTTCATATTAATTATATCATCATATTTTCCCATAAGCTATGCCCTGTGACCTCCAATCTGACCGTTTCTTTCAATTGCAGTCGCCTTGTTCTGCAGGTTATTAGCTTTCATCACCGCATTCTTACCATATTTTTTCTTAATATCAAGCATTGCATGCTGCATCTTCTTTTCGCGTTCAAGCTGTGTCTGGTCTGTAAACATATCAAACTGCTGAAACCCCTCATTAGTAAGATTGGCAACTGTAAGATTTAACTTCCTGATATACAGCTTTCTGTTAGTGTATTTATCATATATATCAAGAAAAGCTTCTCTTAACTGTTTTGATGAAGATGTACATGTCGTAAGTGAAACAGATTTATTAAGTCCTTGTGGAACTTCCCTTCCATATCTGTCCACATGGATTTCACCCTTGTAAGTTCCTTTATCAACATTTACCCTGTCATAAGTTACATTTAACGCAATCGAATCAGTCACAAAACCTTTATCAACTAAATCCAATGCAAGCTCATCTGCCATCTCTCCAACTACTATTCTTGCGTCTTCAAATGTATATGGCTCTTTTAACACCTGTCCTGAACACAGGCTGCTCGCCTTGGGCTTATATTTCTTAATATCTGCAATTGTACACGGTTCATATCCCCATGCGTGGTCTATTAGAATCTCTGCATCTACACCAAACTGCTTATACAGCCAGTCCTCATCTTCAAGAGACATTCTCGCAATATCCCCCATAGTCTTTATCCCATGTTTTTCAAGCTGTCTTGATATTCCTGGTCCAACCCTCCAGAAGTCAGTAAGAGGTGTATGACCCCATAACATTTTTCTGTAATCATTAACACTTAATTCTGCGATACGCACACCCTTGCTGTCTGCCTGTATATGCTTTGCAACTATATCCATTGCTATCTTGCACAGATACAGATTAGGTGCAATTCCTGCAGTAGCCGTTATTCCTGTCGTATCATACACATCCTCAATAACTTTTGCGGTAAGTTGTCTTGCCGTCATATTATACAGCTTCATATAATCTGTTGCATCAATAAATACTTCATCAATACTGTATACAGTTATGTCATCCTTGCTGAAATATTTAAGATATATAGAATATATCTTCGACGAATATTCTATATAAAGTCCCATTCTTGGAACTGCTACAGTATATTCTAGCTTCTTTCCTGTGCGTTCTTCAATTTCTTTTGCCTTCTGTTCTACCTCAAAAAGCCTGCTTCGTCCGGAAAGTCCATATTTCTTAAGAGAAGGAGTAACTGCAAGACATATTGTTTTGGCTGTTCTAGATTCATCAGCTACAACGAGATTAGTGGTAAGCGGGTCTGACTCTCGTTCAACACACTCAACACTTGCATAGAATGATTTTAGATCAATTGCAATATATACTCTTTCCATCACATCCTCCTTCCCGAATTTCAGAAAGACACACCAGTTATTACGATACCAGTGTGTCTTTAAAATATATATTTTATTCTTTTATTACATTGTTATAAGCTGCTTCATTATATCAACCGGAACATAATAACTTACTCCTAAAGGATTAATAACTATCCCTGAAGCACCCAATTCCTTTACTGTCTTAAGAAGTTCCATATATGTGTAAAGCATATCCTCATGCTTACCTGCATAACATTTTTCCATCTCTAAACCATCTGTAAATACTGGAAGTGCAAGAATTTTCTCACCTTCTTTGTGGCTTACTTTATCAGTAATATCAACATATGGATGTGAAATTGATACCTCTTCATCTGTCTCTTCCTTAGTACAAGGAACCATGTAATCCGCATTACGTATAGCTTTCTTAAGTTCTGCTTCTTTATCTCTTAAAATTGCCGCCTTAGCTGTTGAATCTCCTGGCTTTCTGTACTCCTGGAAGAACTTGATAAGTGCATTCTGAAGTCCTGGATTAGTCACGAAATCTTCTCTTATATACTGGTCATATGTTCCAATCTCTTCTCTTGAAACAATAAGCTCGTTATCCTTGCCATCTGTGAATCTGATATTCCTGCATCCGTTACGATATAAATGAGCTATCTCATACTGCATTGAATCCTTATCCTCAATACCATATGAAATGTCATATCCATATTTTCCAAGCTGTTCTTCTACTCTGGCATGATTAGTATAATCATATAATACAACTATATCATCATCAACCATATATGGATAACCTGTACTGTCACAATATATTGTCCATAAGTGATCAGCATTAAGAAGCTTATCAACAATAATCCTTCTGTACACATTACCTATTTCATTAAAATATCCTTCATCATTGACATTATTCTTTTCCTGAGCTTTCTTGATAAGCTCTGGAAGAACTTTAGTAAGAACTTCTACTCCGTCTGTAATTGAAAGTCCAGTTACATACGCAACACCCTTGTCTTCATCCTTAAAAATGTGTCTTATAATGTCCTGTGCTTTAATTGAATCCATTAAACTCTCCTCCTGGTAAAAGCATTTTTAAATGTGCCCGAATCACTTTTATTATCTAACAATAATACCAGCATAATTCTCGCTTTAGTAGGCGACATGTCTGTATAGAAGATATTATCTCCACAGTCTGCAAAATCACCCTTCATATATACATCTTCACTACATGATACTACTACAATACCAGCATTCTTTCCTGATACAGCTTCTGAAAGTTCTTCCGAAAGTTCTCCATCAGCAGTTGAAGAAACTATAACTATAGCATCATTAAGATACATTTTCTTATATAATGCATCTGCATCAATTCCAACATAATCATATACAATATCTATGTTGTCTAATCTCTTAGTGTCCGCGATATCAAATATCATATAATCATTAACATTAACCAAAAATCCTTCTGGTAACTGATTATCGGCATTATCTGTCTTATCAAGTTCTTTATCAATATACTTCTTTGCCTGCGCTACCTTATAATCCGGACTGCCGTTGTTATAATCATATGGTATTATCACAAGAGGTTTATCATCCTTAACTGTAAGCGACAGAAAATATCTGACATCTTCTGAGTATTTCTTATTGAGAACAAGAACAACTCCTTTAACATCTTTATTATTCATATCTGAATTAATGTCTTTAGCTATTGCCAGCATTCCATCGATGGAATAATCTGTATTATCTTCTGTTCCATATACACGTATATCAGGCTCACTGTTACTGTCATCTTTGTTATCGTCTACAGTTTCTGATGTTGTCTCATTATCTTTATCTGCATTATCCTGTCTGGTTTCGTCCTGCGAAAGAATATATTTCATCGGATTCTTTAACATTGTGCTGCATCCTGTCAGTGTCAGAATTGACATAAGTGAAACCATTGCGATTATACAACATTTTTTATTAATCATACATAAAACCTCTTGTTAACCTCTGCCGTAACATCTTACTTCTCAGATTATAGTAAGAATTCCAAGCGATTTAAGAAGGAGAAGGAATAAAAGAATTGGAGCAATCCACTTTACCATAACAGTATAAAGCCCCTTTCTTCCCATCTTAATCCCTGTTTTCTCTACTTCATCTATAACAGTCTTTGGCTTAAGTATCCATCCTATAAGGATACATGTTCCTATAGAAACTATTGGCATAAGTACATTATTGCTGACATAATCCATAATATCAAGCACCTGTGCATGTACTCCGTTAGGGAGCTTAATATCAAATAATAGTTTATTATATCCTAAGCATACGATAACTGCAACAGCTATACCAATTACAGTTTCTATTGCTGTAGCCTTGTTTCTGTTTAACTTAAATTCATCCATAAAGCTTGAAACAATAGCTTCCATAATTGAAACTGCACTTGTAAGGGCTGCAAAGAATACCATTGCAAAGAATATTGCACCAATTACATTTCCTGCAAATCCCATAGAATCAAATACTTTAGGAAGCGAAACAAACATAAGACTTGGACCTGATGCTGTCATTCCATCTCTTCCCATGAATACAAATACAGCAGGAATAATCATTACACCTGCAAGAAATGCAACTATTGTATCAAATAGCTCAATCTGGTTAATTGACTTTCCAAGATTAGCATCATCACTTACATATGAACCATATGCAATCATAATACCCATAGCAACACTTAAACTGTAGAAAAGCTGTCCCATTGCGTCCATAAGAACTGTACAGAACTGCTTAACAGTAATTCCTTTCATGTTAGGAATTACATAAGCACCTAATCCCTGTAAACCTGTTCTTGTTGTGCCATCAATGTCTGTATATGAAATTGTAAGTGAATATACAGATACACCAAGAACAAGCACAATAAGTAATGGCATGATAATCTTTGATGATGATTCAATACCACTGTTAACACCACGGAATATAATAAATGCAACAATTATTGTAAACACAAGCATCATTATGATTGGTTCTGCTGTCTGACCGATAAATCCTGAGAAATATCCGTCCTGTGCTGCTGCATGTCCATTACCCGTAATATAAACAAGAAGATACTTAAGTACCCATCCACCGATTGTTACATAGTATGGAAATATCATTATAGGTACAATACATGCAATAATACCCAGTGGCTTCCACTTACTCTTTAACTTGCTGTAAGCTGTAAGCGGACTCTGCTTTGTCTTTCGTCCAATAGCAATTTCTGTTGTGAGTAGAGTAAAACCAAATGTTAATGCTAAAACAATGTAAATAACGAGGAATAATCCGCCTCCATCTTTAGCTGCCAGATAAGGAAATCTCCATATATTACCAAGTCCTACAGCACTACCCGCTGCTGCAAGGACGAACCCTATAGAGCCCTTGAATGAATTACGATTTTCGTTCATTTCATAACCTTCCCTTTTTTAATATATACTTATAAATTATACCTAATAATATCAAGTCGGTCAACTGTTTAGCAAAAAAGAGACACCGTGTTTACACAGTGCCTCTTCATTAAATATCACATATTAATTATTACCACGATTATCAATCTCGGCAATATCAACTATAGATAATTCCTGATTATTGAATGCATGCTCAAGACTTGATATAAGTGCATGGGCTGTATCAAGACTTGTAAGGCAGTGAACGCCTGTCTCGATAGCATATCTTCTGATAAGGAATCCGTCCTTAGCTCTCTCAATTCCATTCTCAGGTGTATCAATTACAAGGTCAATCTTATGCTCTAAGATAAGATCAAGAAGTGTAGGTGCTTCCTGTCCAATCTTATTAACCTGAATTGCATGTACGCCATTTTCCTTAAGAACCTTGGCTGTTCCTCTTGAAGCATATATCTTATAACCTAATGCTTCGAATCTTTGTGCGATATCAATACCATCCTGCTTATCCTTATCTGCCAGAGTCATGATAATCTGTTTATGCTTTGGAAGTCTGATTCCAGCTCCCTCGAATGCCTTATAAAGTGCCTCATCAAAGCTCTTAGATATACCAAGACACTCACCAGTAGACTTCATCTCTGGTCCAAGACTGATATCGGCTCCTCTGATCTTCTCAAATGAGAATACAGGCATCTTAATTGCATAGTAATCTGCTGCCTTCTGAAGTCCCGGCTCATATCCTAATTCCTTAATTGTCTTACCGATAATAACCTGTGTTGCAAGCTTAACAATAGGAATACCTGTAACCTTACTGATGTATGGTACTGTACGGCTTGAACGAGGGTTAACCTCTATTACATATACCTGGTCATTATATACGATAAACTGAATGTTAATCATACCCTTTACATGAAGAGCTCTTGCAAGTCTTCCTGTATAATCTTCAATCATGTCTACAATCTTAGGTGATATAGACTTAGCTGGATATACTGAAATACTGTCTCCTGAGTGGATACCGGCTCTCTCAATATGCTCCATGATACCAGGAATAAGAATATCCTGACCATCGCATACAGCATCAACTTCGATTTCCTTACCCATAAGGTACTTATCAACAAGGATTGGGTGATCCTGCTTAATTCTGTTGATGATGTTCATGAATTCAACTACATCTTCATCAGATACAGCAATCTGCATACCCTGTCCACCAAGTACATATGAAGGTCTTACAAGCACAGGATATCCAAGCTCATTGGCAGCCTTAAGAGCTTCATCAACTGTAAATACAGTCTGTCCCTTAGCTCTTGGAATCTGTGTCTGCTCAAGAATCTCATCAAAAAGCTCTCTATCTTCAGCAGCATCTACATCTTCTGCCTTAGTTCCAAGAATAGGAACTCCCATCTTCATAAGTGCTTCTGTAAGCTTGATAGCTGTCTGTCCACCAAACTGTACAACTGCACCGTCCGGCTTCTCAAAATCTACAATTGATTCAACATCTTCTGCTGTAAGTGGTTCAAAGTAAAGCTTATCAGCAATATCAAAGTCAGTAGAAACTGTCTCTGGGTTATTATTTATAATAACTGTCTCGAAACCTTCTTTTTTGAATGCCCATGTACAATGAACTGAACAGAAGTCGAACTCGATACCCTGTCCGATTCTGATTGGACCAGAACCAAGTACAAGAACCTTCTTCTTATCCTTAGTCTCTACAGCTTCGTTCTCACTGCCATATACTGAATAATAGTATGGTGTTGTAGCTGCGAACTCTGCAGCACATGTATCAACCATCTTAAATGCTGCATGTATATTATACTTGTCTCTTAATTCCTTGATTTCTCTTTCTGTGTGACCTGTTAAATCGCCGATAACATTGTCAGGGAATTCAATTCTCTTAGCTTCTCTTAAAAGGCTCTCTGTAAGAGGTCCTCTCTTAAGAGCATTCTCCATATCAACAATAATCTGGAGCTTATCAATAAACCATAAGTCTATCTTAGTAATATCATGCATCTTGGCTGCAGAAATGTGTCTTCTTAAACCTTCAGCTATCTTCCAGATTCTTTTATCATCTACAATTGCAAGCTCTTCAAGAAGCTCTTCATCTGTAAGTCCTGTAAAGTCATATGACATAAGGCTGTCAACATGCTGTTCAAGAGAACGTATAGCCTTCATAAGACCACCCTCGAAGTTATCAGAAATACTCATAACCTCACCTGTAGCCTTCATCTGTGTTGTAAGTGTTCTCTTAGCTGAGATAAACTTATCAAATGGAAGTCTAGGAATCTTAACTACGCAGTAATCTAGTGCTGGCTCGAAACTTGCATATGTCTTTCCTGTAACTGCATTCTTAATCTCATCAAGTGTATAACCAAGTGCAATCTTAGCTGCAACCTTAGCAATAGGATAACCTGTAGCCTTAGAAGCTAATGCTGATGAACGGCTTACACGAGGGTTAACCTCAATTACGCAGTACTCAAAGCTGTCTGGATGAAGTGCATACTGTACATTACATCCACCTGTAATGCCTAATTCATCAATAATTCTTAATGCAGATGTTCTTAACATCTGGTATTCCTTATCAGAAAGTGTCTGTGAAGGAGCTACTACAATACTGTCACCTGTATGAACACCAACTGGGTCGATATTCTCCATGTTACAGATAGTAATACATGTTCCGTTGCTGTCACGCATTACTTCGTATTCAATTTCTTTCCAGCCGGCGATACAACGCTCAACTAAAACTTCGCCAACTCTTGAAAGTCTTAATCCATTCTCAAGAATTTCTCTTAATTCCTGCACATTGTTAGCGATACCACCGCCGCTTCCACCAAGTGTGTAAGCTGGACGCAGAACTACCGGATAACCAATCTTAGCGGCAAATGCTTCGCCGTCCTCAACGTTGTTAACAACAAGTGATGGTGCACATGGCTCACCAATCTTTTCCATAGTTTCCTTGAACATAAGGCGGTCTTCTGCCTTCTTGATTGTAAGTGCAGTTGTACCGATAAGCTTTACATTATGCTCCTCAAGGAAGCCTGTCTCTGCGATTTCCATTGCAAGGTTAAGTCCAGCCTGTCCACCAAGTGTAGGTAAGATGCTGTCTGGCTTTTCCTTTAAGATAATCTGCTTTAATGCTTCAACTGTAAGAGGCTCAATATATACCTCATCAGCAATATCTTTATCTGTCATGATAGTAGCAGGGTTCGAGTTAACCAGTACTACCTCAATTCCTTCCTCTTTAAGAGAACGGCATGCCTGTGTTCCGGCATAGTCAAATTCTGCTGCCTGACCAATAACGATTGGACCAGAACCTATAACTAATACTTTCTTAATACTCTCAATCTTTGGCATGTTCTTAGTCCTCCTTCTTCATCATATCCATAAATCTGTCAAACAGGTACGCTGTATCCTGTGGACCTGCGCAGGCTTCTGGATGGAACTGTACTGTGAATATATTCTTACCAACATATTCAAGTCCCTCATTAGTCTTATCATTAACATTCTCAAATGCAGGTACTGCAACCTTACTGTCTAATGTGCTTTCATCTACAACATAACCATGGTTCTGTGATGATATATAACATTTGCCAGTCTTTAAATCCTTAACAGGATGGTTAGCACCCCTGTGTCCGTACTTAAGTCTGTGAGTATCAGCTCCTGTAGCAAGTGCCATAAGCTGATGTCCAAGACAGATTGCAAATATTGGTACATTGCTGTTATACAGCTTCTTAATCTCTTCAATTATCTCTACACATTCCTTAGGATCTCCAGGACCGTTAGATAACATAATTCCATCAGGATTAGATTCAAGAATCTCTTCTGCCTTAGTATATGCAGGATATACTGTAACTTCACAGCCTCTGTTATTAAGTGATCTTGCAATATTCTTCTTTGCACCAAAGTCCATAAGAGCAACCTTAGGTCCTTTTCCTGGAAGAACATACTTTTCTGAACATGTAACCTTTCTTACAACGCCCTTAACACTGTACTCCTTAATCTTAGGAAGTACCTCATCAAGATTATAATTCTCATTAGTTGTAATCATACCGTTCATAGTACCCTTTTCTCTTAATATCTTAGTAAGGGCTCTTGTGTCAATCCCACAAATACCTGGGATATCATTATCAAGAAGGAATTTCTGGATAGGATCTTCATTTCTGAAGTTGCTTGCCATTCTGGAAAGCTCACGTACAATATATCCATCTGGCCATGCTTTCTGGGATTCCATATCCTTATAGCACACTCCGTAATTACCGATAAGAGGATATGTCATTGTTACTGCCTGTCCTGCGTATGAAGGATCAGTCAGCACCTCCAGATATCCTGTCATAGATGTGTTAAAGACAATCTCACTAATAACTTCACGGGTCGAACCTATGCTGGTTCCTTCAAAGACCGTTCCATCTTCAAGTATCAAAAATGCTTTCATGAATGCCACCTTAATTCCTTTCGTTTATTTAATTTAATCATATGCCAAGAGGCGCTAAAATGACTTTTGCGCAAAAAAAAAGACACAAAAATGCCTTTTTTCTCTCAAACTTTACAATATGTTACCATAATTAAATGTAATTTTCAAGCAAATATTTATCTATATATTGCATAAAAATACATACCTTAAAAACAGCCCCCCAAAACAGGAGGCTGTCATCTATAATCTTCTGTTATATCATCTCGTTCTTGAGATTCCTTCTCTGCTTACTGACCACACCTGAACACAGTCTTTATCAGACTTATTCATCATATTTTCCACCAATGTATTATTATTCTTTCCAAACCAGTTCTTTGCAAGAGCTTCTGCTGCGGGATTAATCAATGATTTAAGATATGAATTAGAAGAAACTTTAAGACACAACTTTTTCTTCTTCTTCCATTGAGCATATATTGTCATATTACCGCCATCATCTTCAACAAGCTTCGAAACTACATCTTTATTTTCGTACTTTGTCCCTTTTCCATCTTCTTCAGTGTTCCATGAATCAAAATCATATCCAGGTCTTAGTGGCGGATCCGGAAGTTCATTCTCTTTCTCATATCCTGTGATAATTGTAGAACCGGCATCATATCCACCATTAGAATCAATATTAATATTGTATATATTCTCTTTCCACACAGCTGACATATCAACAACTGCACCAAGCTTATCAGCCAGATTAAGCTTTCCATGCACGCCGCCTTCAACATATGTGCCGTCTTCTGTCTCCCAGCCTAAACCTGTCCAACCGGTAAGACTATATAGCTGTGATACACACGGAAGTTCATCTTCTTCATCATATGTATAGAATCTGCTGTAATAACCTTCATCCTCATACCAGTCCCAGTCTGAATTATCAATAATCTTCATCATCTCACTTGATTCTTCCGGCTTATTGCAATACAGATGTACTTCATAAAAAATCGGCTGCCATATCGCATACAGAACAGCCTTTCCGCTATCATCAGGCGTCAGGTCAACAACAGACATAGTTGAATAAAACTTTCCTGTATCATCACTTTTCGTATTCCAGCCAGACAAATAATACCCTTTTCTTGACAGACTGCTTCCTTTAAGTCTGATTCTGCTGCCAAGCTTTGATGTAATATTCTCCATATAACCGGTAACCTCTGCGTCTGTGTTATTATCAAATGTAATTATATAATCCCATATAGCATAGACAGTCACATCTTTGTTATAATCACTCAGATCTTCCGGTTCTAATATGCCAGAGTCACCATATCTGTCAAAGGACCATCCGGTAAATATAAGTCCATTATCAGCAGATGCACCCTCAGTAAAACCTGTCAGTTCATCCCCTCTTCCATAATAAGCATCCTCATCATCTGGAAGATAAGCTTTAATGCCTCTGTCAGCTGCAACTCCTGCGCTATAATGAACTGTAAATGTCTGTCTTTCCCATATTGCTTTGATAACAATATCTTCTTCCGTATAAGCCCCTATTTCAACCCGAATGCCATTCTTTCCATAATCAGTATGCCATCCTTTGTCTCCTGAAACTTCCCAGCCTTTCAGAATATATCCATCCCTGCTTACCGCACCAATTCTTACATATGGTGTAACTCCTACACAGTCATAATAATTAGATGTTACCGCATCTGCTTTGGGCACAGATGCCTTATAATCAATAATAGTATGGTATTCTCCATAACGGTCAGCAAGATATTCCCCAATTCTCAGATCATCATTCCATTGTCCGGCATTATCCCCATTATCAATCTGCGACTGATAATATATCTTATCACATGTTCCTCCACCAAGATCAATAGTAATATTATGATGAACCTTATACTCGTCTTCTGCTGCATATGATATCACCGCCCAGCCAATAACCAGTATACCTAATAGTACAGCTGCTGCTATCAGGCGCTTTTTCTTTCCATGTCTGCTTTTCATATTACAATCTCCTTATGAATAATCCTCATTCACGTCCAGCGTCCATAAGAAAATGCATATATCAAAAAAACATGCGTGGTATTATAATTCCTTTTGCTATAATTATAATACCACGCATGTTTATATTGTTCAAATAGTTTTTACACTTTAATAAATATTTAATCTTTTATCTCAACCTGGCCAATATATTTCCATGTACTTCCTTTATCAGATGACTGATATTTTGCCGCTGTTTTTCCATCATTGTAAACAGCATTTTTGCCCTGGGTAAGATATATTGTTATAATTCCGGTAGAATCAACAACCGGTGTAAGAGCTTCCTTATATACATCGCCCCATCTTAACTGTTCTGAAGAATCTGCACCGTTTTTCCCGGAATCAGTTTTAGTTTCAGTCTCCTGCCCCTGTGGATTCGCAGCTGAACTGTCAAGTTCCTGCTCCTCAAGCATTACCTTTGCAAATGTTTTACCACCATCATCTGTCTTATAAAGATTACTATCCATACCTTCAACATAATCATAACAGAAAAAGCCGACATCTGATGACACATACACGACACCCTTAATTATATTAGTAGCAGGTCCGCTTCCAACTATGTCCCAGCTTTCCCCACCATTACTTGTGCTGTATATCCTTGATGATTCATTAGTATCATTACTCTTTGCATATCCGCAAACAATCACCCCATTGTCAGAATCAAAGAATTTTACATAATAATAATCAGCCGTATATATCTTATCAAGTTCACATGTTGTCCAGTTTTCGCCTTTATCATCCGAATAAACAACAGTAACCGGAATTTTAGTGTTATTAACTGTCTTTCCTCCATATACAAAAGCAGTTTTTTCAGTAGTTATCATATAACTGCCTTCTTTAAGTGTTGTTGAACTGTTAGGCTCATACAACAGATAAGAATAAGATACAGGAACCGAAATATATTTTTCTCTATCATAAGTGACAAGAAGTGAATTATCCTTTATTGAATAATTAGCAAGCTGATCCTTGTTAGAATTACTTGTAATCTCTGTATCTCCGCCTGAATCAATTCCCTGCTGTGCATAATACTGTTTCAGTCCATAGTCTTCTGAACTCATGACTGAAGTAACATAAAGCTTCGCAGTATTATCATAGTTGTTATCAAGATAAAACGAAACCACCCACTCACATTTTATTCTTCCGTCATCCTGAATACCTTCCCACGAAGAAAAATAATCCGAATTAAGATTCTGCGGAATAACCCAGAAGGACAGAAGAACTGTATTGCTTGAAAGGTCAAGCACGCTTACTGAATCAATACCTGATTTTACAATATACTTTGAATATGGAACATATTTCTGTCTGTACTGTGAGATATATTTTTCGAGCCATTTAGTTCCAAGCCCAACCATATCCGGATTAGTAAAATTAGACACATTATCATTATCATAATCAGATACATAATCATCAGATACAACATTCCACTGATCATCAATTCTTATTGAAAATGTATAACGTGATTTAATATCCAGCTTATTTTCCTGATATTTAGATACATAGCTGTATACAAACACTCCTATAACAAGAAGACTGAATATAACCAGAACTGCATATGTAATTATTTTTGTCTGAAATCTTCTGCTTTTCTGATACATAATCACCCTCCTGCTTTAATTAAAATTCTCTTTTATTATGCATTGCCTCTCTTATTATCACACGATAATACTTATACCACCACAGGAAATACATTGCACCTGCTCCAACCAGAAGCATAACACAGACAACAAACGGATGTATTGCATATATCCAGCTTGCTGCAATTCTGCCATTAAGCACAGGCAGTCCATACGCAAGTATTACGCATATAGCCATTATTGTACCATTAAGCACACTTCTGTTTTCGTACACACTTCTGAAGTGGTCAAATGTTATAATTGCCATCATCTCACCCACAGGTCTTGCACATGCTGTAACAAAGCACAACATAAGTGCATTAAATACCGGCTCTCCAAGTATTATAAGTGTAATAAAGTAGAATACAAATTCTGTTACTATCTTATATATAAGCTTTCCCAGAAAATTCATATACGGACTAACAAGCATTATGCGAATCATAAGATAATCCCTGTCACCCATTGCAAATATTGTTGTATTAGCAAGACTTCCACATATAGTTGAAAGCATTATAAACAGATATATTATAGAAATATCCTGATGAATCCTTATTAGTGGGAAGAAATATGCAAGTATTGTATATGGAACATATATAAGAAGAATTACACACATGAACTTTCTTATAAATTCCCATGCAAGCATAAATATCTGTGCCATAGTTCCAACGATAGCCCTGCTTTTTGATTTTTCACCAAAAGCATCATCCTTCACCAGTTTCCTTATTACAGGAAAACTCTTTATCATCTTAATTCCTGCCTCTGTTCCCTCATAATATCGTAATATTTTCTCAGCAAACAGCTTTCTAAATAATTTCATTGTCTGCCTCCCCAAGTATGTCTAATACAGCTTCTTTTATCTCTGGAATCTGCATAGTTTCATGTGATATAGGATTGAGTTCACCATTGTTAAGAACCAGCACATCCTTTGATATTCTATGTGCAATATCCAACAAACCTGTTGATATAAGAATTATATGGTCATTCTTATATTCATTAAGAACTGAAAGCATATCATCAATATATTCATCAGTACAATAATCAAGTGCCTCATCAAACATCATTACATATGGTTTCTGAATAAGAAAAGCTGCTAACTGAAGCCTCTTCTTCTCCTCAAAACTGTAATCTGCAATATGTCTGTCTCTTATCAGCCCTGTAAGCTTCACTTTATCAAGATAATATTCAGGCTTTTCGCTGTTCTTATTCATATCACAGAGCATACTGATAAACTGATATCCTGTAATAAGCATAGGCAGAACACTCTGCTTTGCAGCAAAGAAAAGCGTGCACTTCTCCTTAGTCTCAACAGTGCCTGAGTCTACAGCAATATCTCCTGCGATACACTCAAACAGAGTTGTTCTTCCTGCTCCTGCACCGCCAAGAACCGGATATATATTTCCTTCTTCAAATGTATATTCAATATCAGTAAGAATTTCGTTCTTACCAAAACTTTTCTTCAAATGATTCAAATGTAACATTTATAAATCTCCTGCATCCAATGTGTCATATCATTATATTACATATTTATTTGGTTTGTAAACCTTCAAAACCTTATTATATTGCATTTATTCAGCAACAATGATATAATCTTGAAATATTTTGCTAATAATATAAAAAAATGTAGAGGTGTACAGTATTGAAAGATTTTTTTAAAAGAAAAGGCTGGAGAATATGCTTTGCAGCATATATATTTATATACCTTCCATGGTTTTCAACTCTTGAAAAAGTAATTAACAGTGATTATCCCGGGCTTCATATCATCAATATTCCTTTTGATAATATGATACCTTTCTGTGAATACTTTATAATTCCATATGTATTATGGTTTTTATATGTGGTTGCAGCTTGCATATATATGTATTTTAAGGCAGATAATAAAGAATTCATACAGTTTGCGTTATCACTCATAATCGGTATGTCACTCTCTCTTACTATATGCATGATATATCCTAATGGTCTTACATTAAGACCTGATTATATCCCTGATAACTTCTGTGGAAAGATAATCAATGCACTATATACAATAGATACTTCAACAAATGTATTCCCAAGTATACATGTATACAACTCACTGGCAGTTAATTTTGCATTACTGCGTTGCAAAGCTTTAAAAGGACATATAATAACAAAGACATTATCTTCCATTCTTTGCATCCTTATATGCCTTGCAACCGTATTTTTAAAGCAGCATTCTGTAGTCGATGTAATCGGAGCAATAATTCTTTATATCGTTCTTTACATTTTCATATATGTTATTGACTACAGCTGTTTAAAGAAAGCTTAGTGGATTCTCTTTAAACATTTTGAAAGAAGTTCTATAAGAAGAACTACAACAAACAATACAATAAGAATTGAGCCAACGGCGTCCCATCTGTAATTGTTCATGTAGACAATCAGTGGGGCGCCGATTCCGCCTGCTCCAACAAGTCCTAATGTACTTGCCGACCGCACATTCACATCCAGCCTGTACATCACAGCATCCTTAAACTGAATCTTAAGCTCAGGTACTGCCACATACCGTAATCTTGCTATAAATCCCGTTCCTGCACATTTGCACGCATTCCATGCCGCCATATTCCAGTTGTCTACTGCAACTGTGAATCTCTTTGTCAGAAGTCCGATACTGCACATCATCATTGTAAGCACTCCGGCAAAGCTGCCAGGTCCCGTAACCCTTATGAATATAAGTCCATACACATACACAGGTACAGTTCTTATTGCCATAACAACAAGTCTGCCAATAAAAGCCATAGGTGCTGGAATGAATTTTCTCGAATTAATCAATGTAAGTATTACTGCAAACACTGCTCCGGCACATGTTCCCGCAACTGCGATTGCAATAGTTTCAAGCATAAGATACATAACGCCACTCTTTCCGGTCATAAACATGTATTCCCAGTCCGGATGTGTAATTCCGTGCATAATCGCACCAACAACCTTAATACCAAGCTTTGATGTTGATACATCTTTAACTGCACTGAGACTGTATACAAAAAATACCATGATACATACACTTATAATCACATTTGCAGTTGTATTTCTCTTAATACGTCCATCAAGATATGCTTTCAGGAATGTACTTATTCCCTCAATCACAAGCACTGCGACAAAAAGCATAACAAGAATCATTCCAACCCTGCTGTATTCACGCCAGCTTATCTTTTCATTAAGCAGTAGTCCTATTCCACCTGCACCTACATAGCCAAGTATTGCCGCATGTCTTATATTAGCTTCCAGTACATAAAGCGAATTACTAAGATATCCTGGCAGCAGTTCAACAATAACTGTCCGTGAAAATGCTTTAAATTTTCCTGCTCCTATAGCTGTAACTGCTTCGTATGGCTTCAGTGTCAGGCCTTCAATATCCTCACCACCAATTCTTGCCATTACAGCCCATGTCGATACAGCTATTGCAATAGTTCCTGCTGCCGCACCAAGCCCCCATATAAATGTTGCTACAAGTGCAAGTATAAGCACAGGTATTGTTCTTACACACTGTACAATAACTCTCACCACAATCCTTACATATGATTTCTTAATAAGATTGCCTGCATATAAAAATGCAGTAAAAAGTCCAAACACAGCACCTATAAATGTACCCGCAATTGACATCTGCACAGTCTTAATAAGTGGTTCAATAATCTTACCACAATATCCTGTATCCGGTGGGAACATTCTTTTTATGAATAATACAGCCTGACTGCCTCTCTTTATAATTACATTCATATCAAAGCCTGTTACAGCAAAACAGAATATTATTATAAAAAGCATTACCAGTGTAGTAATTCTTCTTATAGCCTTCATTCTATTCATACTTTTCATACGCACCACCATATATGAATTCAATATCCTCGTTTGTTACCTCTGACGACTTTTTATCAAGTACAAGTCTGCCGTCAGCAATTCCTATAATTCTATCCGATTTCTTCAATGCAAGCTCTACCGAATGACTGTTCATAATAACCGTTATATTGTACTGCCTGTTAAGCTGTACAAGAATATCCGTAATCTGTTCTGCACTATATGGGTCTAGAGAAGCAACCGGTTCATCCGCAAGAATAATATCAGGCTTCTGCATTAGTGCCCTTGCAATTGCAACTCTCTGTTTCTGTCCTCCCGAAAGTTTTCCCGCATATGAATACATTTTTTCAGATAATCCCACTGCTTTAAGCTGCTTTCTTGCATATTCCTTCTGTTCCTTAGTGAATATACCAAAAAGTGCCTGAAAAGCATTTCTATCTGCCAATGCCCCATTAAGCACATTGTCTAAGCAGGTAATTGTATCAACAAGGCAGAAATCCTGATATATAGTGCCTATTGTTTTCTGAATATCTCTTTTCTTTCTTCCCTTAAGCTTTGTAAAATCCTGGTTATTAATAATAATACGGCCTGCAGTTGGCTTAATCATTCCATTAAGCAAGCGAAAAAGAGTGGTCTTTCCAGCACCACTCTTTCCAATTACTGATATGAATTCGCCCTGTTCTACTGAAAAACTAATGTTATCAAGGGCTTTATCTCCACCTTTATATAATTTACTCACACTGTCTATCTGTAACATGTATATTGTCCTCCCAGACAGCTTAAAGGTGAATTATTTCTTTAACATATTCTGCGCCGCACGCTCTGCATCATAATCAGAGCTTTGGGCATACTGATATCCAATATGGCTTAATACATTCAAAACTTTAAGTCCGTCTTCACTTTTTCCTATATTAATACAAGCATCTGCAAATGCTTTCTTAAAGCCTTCTGACATAATATCTGAATTCTTACTAACACATATTGTATCATCCATTATCTGATCTGTCACTGCCAAAACTGCAGTCTGTTTATAACAATCATCTGTACCACCGAATTTGCTCATCCAGTTAGCTGCATATTTTGCTCTCATATGTGCAAATCCGACAATAACATCAACCTGTCCTGCTGCAAGTCTTGACATAGATGTTGTATATGAATCAGACTGTACGACATTGGCAAGGTCACTTATCTGCTTCCCATAATTATTGTAAAGCCACAGACTTGGGTATATATAACCTGATGCTGATGAAGCACCCATTACAGCCCATGTTGCACCATTCAAATCATCCCATGTAAGCTTCTGTCCTGCATTAACCTTGGCAGCAAGCTCCTGTCCCTTAGTACTTGGTCCTGCAAGAATTATTGAACGGTAATATGTTGTAAGATTATCTGTAAACGCTTCCTCCGTTCCGTCATTCCAGTCCTTGGCATTAAGAGAATCCTTGTTAATAGCTTTTCTCTGTGCAGTAAGCAGAACATCACAGTCATCATCATATGTAACATAAGTTCCGCCAGAAATAAATCCTGCATCTGCTGTTCCGGCACTTAAAGCTTCTCCTACTGCACTGTAAGAAGTTCCTACTGTAATCTCAACATTGCCTACATTATACCCCTGTGTAGCAAGTTCATCTTTAATCATGCCGCCAAGAGGCTCAAGTCCTGTAAGCAGCGTATCAGCATCCTGATACGGTGCAATCATTATTCTGAATGTATCAATATCCTTAGAATCTTCTTTAGTTGTATCTTTTCCACAGCCTGTCATCCCTGCTGATAATCCCATGCAAAATGTCGCTGTAAGTAACACAGCCATTCCTTTTTTCAAATATTTTGTTAATTTCATTATTTTGTCTCTCTTCCAATTTCCTTTAACATATTCTTATCGCTTCTAATTGTAGCACATGCAACAGTAGTAAGCATATTACCTGTAATAGTAGCAGACGCACCAGACTGAAATGCCTTGATTCCATCTCCTGTAAGAAGTGCTCTTCCTGCACCAAGTCTTATATCAGCCTCCGGGTTAATATATCTAAAGAATGCTATTGTTCTTAATATCTCAGGCTCAGTAAGTCTTCTCTCATTCTCAAGAGGTGTACCCTTAATTGGCATAAGTGCATTAAGAGGAATAGAGTCAACTCCAACTTCCGCAAGACTTATTGCCATATCAAGTCTGTCTTCCCAGTCTTCGCCCATTCCTATTATACCACCTGAACATGCCCACATACCTTCTGCTTTTACAAGCTTTAAAGTTTCAATCTTCATATCGTATGTATGTGTAGTGCATATATTAGGGAAATTTCTTCTTGAAGTCTCAATATTATGGTGATAACTTGTAACACCTGCTTCATGAAGTCTGTGAAGCTGCTCAGCATTAAGAAATCCCATAGATGCACACAGCTCAATATCACATTCTTTATTCATAGTCTCATAAGCATGAACAGCCTTTTCAAATTCCTCACCGGAAAGAGCTTTTCCAGCTGTAACAATCGAAAAACGGTCAACACCTTCTGACTCATTCAGCTTACACGCCTTTACAATATCCTCTTCTGGAAGAAAATCATATACCTCACAGTCAGTGTGATTGTGTGCAGACTGTGCACAGTACTTACAATCCTCTGGACATTTGCCGCTTCTTCCATTAATTATAGAACATAAGTCAACCTTATCTCCAACAAAATGTTTTCTTATCCTGTCTGCCCCTTCGCAAAGTTCATCCAAATTGCAATCCAGAAAAAATGTCAAATCATCCTGTCTTGTAATTCTTCTTCCGTTAATAATCTCTTCTGCCAGTTCTAATGGTGTCATATATACATACCTCTTTTGAAAAATATTTATTAGATTATAGAACTGAAAAAGGCGAATGTCAACAAATTGCATCTTGCAGTTGACATTCGCCATATGTAATTACCCGCTGGTATTCTTTATCTCTTACCTATATCTGCCATATCATGTATAACATCAGATATATTCTCTACAGTTGAGGTTATTCTGTTATTAAGATCTGTACAGCTCTTAGCAAGCTTTCCTACCTCTAATGCTACAACTGAAAAGCCTTTTCCCGCCTCACCGGCTCTTGCAGCCTCAATAGATGCATTAAGTGCAAGAATATTCTGCTTTCTCTGGATACCATCAAGCTGCTTGGTATTCTCCTTAATATCTCTCACATACTCTTCACAGCTCTCAACACCACCTGTAAGCTTTGTAATCAATTGTCCATTGTACTTAGAATTATATTCTGAATTAATAAAATTATTAAGTACTGCTCCTAGCAGGTTAGCTGCTGCATTAATCTCCGCCTCTGTTCTTACTGTAACTTTTCCTAACGCCTCAATATACTCATCCTCATTAATACCCAGTTCTCTTGCAACGCCTCTGAATTTCTCTTCATCTGGATGCTCAGGTAAAACCTGACCTCCGATTACAGAGCCAAGCACTGTACCATCGCTTAACTTAAGCGGAATACCAAAATCCACAAGTCCAGCATGGCAATGATATACACCTTGTCCCTCAGCATCACATTTTTCACATCTTCTGCATCCTTCCTTACTTCCTCTGGTAAGCTTCATACAGAAATCTGTAAAGTTGTAACATTCGGAAATATACTTCCCATCAGCTCCAACTGCAACCGTGGCTAATCCTGTTGCCACAGCCCAGTCAGACATAATTGATTCAAATTTCTCCATATCAGCAAAATCTTGAATCTTCATGCTTAAACCACCTCTTTTTCAATTGTTACATGTATTGATTGAGTAAATTTTAACAAATAAGACCTCTAAAGTCAATGAATATGAGTAATTATCAACATTTTTATGTACTGGCTCTGTATTAATGATGGAACAATCTCATTCCTGTAAAGCACATAGCCATTCCTCGCTTATTGGCTGTTTCTATAACCTGATCATCTCTTACAGAACCACCAGGCTGTGCTACATACTTAACACCAGACTTATAAGCTCTTTCTATATTATCTCCGAATGGGAAGAATGCATCTGAACCGATTGTTACATCAGTATTGCCTGCAAGCCATTCCTTCTTTTCCTCTGTTGTAAATACAGATGGTTTCTCTGTGAATACTCTCTCCCAGTCATTGAGAATATCTTCATACTCATCACCAATATAAAGGTCAATTGCATTATCTCTGTCAGCACGGCCTACACCGTCCTTAAATGGAAGATTAAGAACCTTTGGATTCTGGCGCAGATACCAGTTATCAGCCTTCTGTCCTGCAAGTCTTGTACAATGGATTCTTGACTGCTGTCCTGCTCCGATACCGATTGCCTGTCCATTCTTTACATAGCATACAGAATTGGACTGTGTATACTTAAGTGTAATAAGTGCAATAATCATATCAATCTTAGCAGACTCTGGAATATCCTTATTCTCTGTTACAACATTTGATAAAAGTTCCTTATCAATAACAAACTCATTTCTTCCCTGTTCAAATGTTACACCAAACACCTGCTTTCTCTCGATTGGTTCAGGCTTATACTCAGGGTCAATCTTAATGATATTGTAGTTACCCTTCTTCTTAGCCTTTAATATCTCAAATGCCTCCGGCTCATAGCCAGGTGCAACAATACCATCTGAAACCTCATGCTGGATAAGCTTTGCTGTAGCAACATCACATACATCTGATAATGATATGAAATCACCGAAAGATGACATTCTGTCTGCACCTCTTGCTCTTGCATATGCACATGCGATTGGGCTTAATTCTCCGATTGCTTCGTCAACCCAGTAAATCTTCTTCTCAACATCTGTAAGAGGAAGTCCTACTGCAGCACCTGCTGGAGATACATGCTTGAAAGATGTAGCTGCTGGAAGTCCTGTAGCTTTCTTTAACTCCTTAACAAGCTGGTATCCGTTAAATGCATCAAGAAAATTAATATATCCTGGTCTGCCGTTAAGAATCTCTACAGGAAGGTCACTTCCGTCTTCCATAAATATTCTTGAAGGCTTCTGATTAGGGTTACATCCGTATTTTAACTGAAATTCGTTCATATTCTTTCTCCTTAATTATTTTACATTCTTGTTAATAATTCTTGTTTCGTATTCACCTGTAGCAATATCAATATATCTTACAAAAAGTGAAACCTTATTATCTGCATTAAGATTATCCCAGATCATCTGTGTGAATTCTTCAATATCGCCAGATATCTTAACCCAAGTAGGTTCTCCCTCATAGCTTGGAAGTGGATTGCCATCACCCATATATGTATGGATATAATGTCCTTCTCCTGCAAATGCTGCATCATATGTATATGTGTGTCTTTCACAGATGTCAGGATTACCATTATGGCTCTTTAATATTGACATTGCATATGAATATTCATTATTCTCAATATGAAGCACACTTGAAATTCTTGGTGTATAGTTAGGTGCATCATGCTCATATTTTCTTACTCTTAAAGATTCTTCAAATGTTTTTCCTTCTGAAAGACCATCATAAACCGTATCAGTCTGGTCTCCATTAGTAACTATAGTATTATTGCCAAGTACTCTTACAGGGGCATAGATAATAAGTTCTGGTGCAACTAAAAGTGTTGATGGGTCAAAAGCTTCTGTTCTGATACCCTCTCCGTCCTGTACAAATACACGGTTACGGCTGCTCTCGCTTCTTCCCATAATAAAGTAAGCTGAAACTGCCTTCTTACCATCCTCTGACATACCGGCAACAATTCCTCTGCCCGGATAAGCACATCCTGATAATTCCTCTGAAAGGTTCTTAATTGTCATAACTGACCTCCTGTTAAAATGTATTGACTGCGTTCACTATTCATTGCTCTTTTGTGCTATTCTCATCGCTACTCGCGCAAAAAAGACCGCCTGGGAACGCAGCTTATAGCTTAACGTTGCCCAGGCGGTCGGCTTTTCTTAATATATACTGTACTCCCTGTGGGTTATCCCACAATGCACTTTATGCATCTTCCGCCAGTTGTACAGCACTTATTAATAACATACAACAAAATATGTTAAATTGCAACACCATTCTTCTTAAGAAGTTCTCTTGCTGATTCAACCGAATCAATACCTGTTGCATTCTTAATTGGTGCAAATTCTTTTTCTCTTACTACCTCGAATGGCAGACAGCTGTCAAGCTCATGAATCATATCAAGAACAAGACCCTCAAACTTATATCCATTAGGCTTTTCAGGCTTAACAAGATTACCATTCTCGTCAATATACGGAATCTTCTTTTCAACAATATGTAATGGAAGATTCTTTCCAACAATTCTTTCAAGATCAGAAACCCTGAACAGATAATTAAGAATAACTCCAAAATTATATGCAGGGTCGCCCTTTGCATTCTTAGCATCCATCATCTCTTTAGTAAGTTCATAATACTCAACAATGGAAGGCTTTCCATCTTCAAGACACATAACGCCAACCTTCTCATCAGGAGCTGCCTTTCTTACAACCTTAGAACCAACTGCACAGTGCTTTTCAATTGTAGCACCGATAAATACAGGGTCTGCAATTCTCTGAAGGACATTGTCAACAGCGAATACATTCAGCCACTCAATTCCGTTATTCTCAAGAACCTGTGTTAATCCTGCCTTCTTTAAAGAGATATACCAGCCACCATTACCATTAGGTGATGTTGCCATCCTTCCCTTCTCTTCAAGGTATATCTTACCATCATAATCAGTAGCTGCTGCCATCTCCTGTTTGAAGAAATGTACATATTCACTCTTATATCCGAAGAAATTCTTCTCTTCAAAGAAAGAAACTGTAGCATCATTATTCTTCTCACTAGTCATAACAAATAAATGTATATATGTTCCTGTCTCTTTAACAACATCCATAAGATTGTTAATAAGACACTCGAATATATAAAGTTCCCTGTTAACTCCCACGTTATACATTCCCTTAGGATTATCAGAACCAAGTCTTGTTCCCATTCCGCCTGCAAGAAGAATTGCTCCAACCTTACCGGTCTTAATTGCCTCTACACCTGTATTCTTAAATGTATCATAGCCAGCTTTTATCTCATCAAGTTCCATTGCATCAAGAGGTGTAATTTCACCTTTCTTAACAAGCTCAGACTTATGTTCAATTGCCGATAAAACTTCCATATCAGTCTTATCAATCTGTTCAAGAAGTGCTGCCTTCTCATCATCTGATAATTCATCATAATATCTTAATATCTGTTCCTGACCATACTTTGAAAGCTTAAGCTTTGCTTCTTCTAAATTCACTCTAATTTCCTCACTTATCTAATAGCTTATTGTCTGACGACATCTTTATAATTCTAACACATTAATAGTTTCCAAGCAACTTAATAGATTCAGCTTCTTCTTCAATACCTCTTAATGCGTTCATAACTCTTGGATCATCAATGTTACCAGCAAAATCAACAAAGAACCGGAAATTCCATCTCTTTCCTTCAACATTCCCTTCAATAGGTCTTGATTCAATCTTATTCATATTAAGTCCATTATATATAATATGACTTAAAAGATTATATAGAGTGCCTGCTTCATTAGCTGTTTCAAACACAATACTCATCTTCTGTGCATTCTTAACAAACTTTCTTGTATTAGTAACAATAACGAATCTTGTTGTATTGCCTTCCTGGTCTGTAATTCCAGACTTTAAGATATCAAGGCCATAAAGCTCTGCAGCTTCCTTACTTGCAATGGCAACATGAGTCTTATTATGCTCCTGAAAAATCATCTTTGCCGCAAGTGCTGTATTAGCCTGACTGATTCTCTGCCAGTCCTTGTGAGTATCTAAGAATCTGTCACACTGCATAAGTCCCTGTGGATGTGAATATACAGCAGTTACGTTTTCAAGGTCAGTTTCTGGAAGTCCAAGTAACAAATGTTCAATCTTAACATAAGTTTCTGCTATTATGTAATTATTATATTCCTGTAACAGATCATACACATCAGCAACAATTCCAGCATTGGAATTTTCTATAGGAAGTACAGCATAATCAGCCTTCCCCTGCTTAACTGCCTCCATGCACTCTCTCCATGTAGGAACATTGAAATTATCAACATCCTTGCCAAAGAAATTAATCATGGCAGCATATGAATATGCCCCCGGTACCCCCTGATATACAACCTTACAGTTCTTTTTATTAATCTCATCAATTGCCTCATATGGTTCTCTCAAAGTCTGTCCCATTTTTTCAAGCAACATATACTGGTTTTTTCTTGAGTTAGCCATAATCTGTGCAAACAAATCATCAATAGCATGCACATTATCAGGATTCTTGACAAGCTTCTTTACAGATTCTAACTTAGCTTTCTCTCTTGCTGGATCAAGAACTTTCTTTCCTGTCTCAATCTTATATTCTGCAACCTCAGTTGTCAGTTTCATTCTCTCTTCAAACAGTTCTACAAGCTGACTGTCGATTTTATCAATATTATTTCGTATTTCATTAAGATCTAACATATACTTCTCCTCTTTAAAGCGATGTATTGTTCTTATTGTATCACATTTTTAATGATATGCAATAAATGTACTTTATGTTATACTTAAGAAAATATTCTTAAATAATGTTCATAAGGGAGTAGTGATAACATATGAAAAAAGCCATCACAATAAGTGTAATAACCATAATAGGATTATTACTCGCAGTATCAATATTTTTATCTATACGAAGCAGCCGCATCGTATACAACAGCGATAATGCTATCGGCAATTCAGCAGGTAACCTCAATAACGGAGGATTGTTCTGCGAATACAATGACAAAATATATTTTGCCAATCCATACGATTATAACAAATTATATGTAATGAATTCAGACTGCACTAATGCCATGAAATTAAATGATGACAGTGTTGCATCAATCAATGTCTGTGGCAGTTACATATATTATGTCAAGAATAATTTCAAGCAGGAAACCATCGGAACAATATTCAGGGGACAGCTATTCGGTGTTTACCGCTGTGACTTAAACGGTGAGTCACTGAAAGCATTATACGACAGTCTTTCCGGAACAATAGCCTTATCTGGTAACTCGTTATACTACCAGCATTATAGTGACACAACACCTCTGGCTTTCCATAAAGTAGACATTGCAGGAAAGAAAGACACCAAAATTTCTGACACACCTTACTCACCTGCGTGCGTCCATAACGGAACAATATATTTTTCTGATCCTGCCGGAAAACATAACATATTAAGTTACGATACCAAAACTGATAAGACCTCTGTATTATATGATTGCAATTCATATCTTGCAGATGTTGAGAACGGCTATGCATATTATATTGACTTAAGTAAGAACTATTCACTTGTAAGACTTAATACATCTAACAAAACTCTTGAATTATTGTATGGAGAAAAAGGAAACAAAGTCGTTAATTATAATGTGTATGGAAACAAAATATTTTTCCAGGTAGAAAGCACAGATGGAATGACAGGCCTTTACAGGATGAATATTGATGGAACGCAGATTGAAACTATTGCTATAGGCAATATTACCAACATTCACTGCACATCAAAATACACATTTTTCCAGTATTATGAAGATCAGGGAGTCCTTTACAGAGTAAGCACAAGTGGCGCTGATACATCTGTTGAACAGATTACTATCAAATAACATTTTTATAAATATCATAAATAAAAGCCCCGCACTTTCAAATTAGTGCAGGGCATTTATTATATCTTACTCTTCAGTTTTCTCTTCTTCAATCTTAATTGAAAGTTCATCAAGCTGCTTAGCATCTACAACATCAGGTGCATTAGTAAGGAGACAAGTTGCATCCTTTACCTTAGGGAAGGCAATAACATCTCTGATTGAATCTCTCTTAGCCATAAGCATTACAAGTCTGTCAAGGCCATAAGCAAGTCCTGCATGTGGAGGAACACCATACTTGAATGCGTCAAGCAGGAATCCAAACTTTTCATTAGCAACTTCATCTGTAAGTCCAAGTGCCTTGAACATTCTGCTCTGGACATCAGCCTGATGGATTCTTACTGAACCGCCACCGATTTCTGTTCCGTTAAGAACAATATCATAAGCCTTTGCACGAACTGCACCAGGATTAGTCTCAAGCATATCAAGATCCTCATCCATAGGCATTGTGAATGGGTGATGCATTGCAACATATCTTTCTTCTTCATCTGACCATTCAAACTGTGGGAACTCTGTTACCCATAAAAACTTATAATCAGACTTATCAAGAAGTCCCATCTGATCAGCAAGTTCTACTCTTAAAGCACCTAGTACATTCCATACAATCTTATTTCTGTCAGCAGCGAATAAAAGAAGATCCCCTGCTTCACCATCCATAGCCTTAACAAGGGCATTCATCTGATCCTCTGTCATAAACTTTGCAAATGATGACTTATATGAACCATCTTCGTGAATTGCAATATAAGCAAGACCTTTTGCACCATATCCCTTAGCAAAATCAACAAGTGCATCAATCTTCTTACGAGGCATGCTTCCCTGTCCCTTTGCGTTGATTCCTCTTACAGAACCTCCATTCTCAAGTGCTCCCGTAAATACTCCAAAGCCACAATTCTTAACAATATCTGATACATTCTGTAATTCCATACCAAATCTTAAATCTGGCTTATCTGAACCGAATCTGTCCATAGCTTCCTGCCATGTCATTCTCTGGATTGGAAGCTTTACATCAACATCAAGAACTTCTTTAAAAAGATATGCAAGAAGTCTTTCATTAACATCAATTACATCATCAACATCTACAAATGATAATTCCATATCAATCTGTGTGAATTCAGGCTGTCTGTCTGCTCTTAAATCCTCATCTCTGAAGCATCTTGCAATCTGCATATATCTGTCATAGCCAGAACACATAAGCATCTGCTTAAAGAGCTGTGGTGACTGTGGAAGCGCATAAAACTTACCTGGATGAATACGGCTTGGTACAAGATAATCTCTTGCTCCCTCTGGTGTAGACTTGGTAAGCATAGGTGTTTCAATCTCTAAAAAGCCTTCATTTGCAAGAAATGCTCTTGTAAGAGTTGCAACCTTGCTTCTCATAATAATATTAGACTGGATATCAGGTCTTCTAAGATCAAGACATCTGTACTTAAGTCTGATATCTTCCTTAGTCTGGATATTTTCCTCTATTGGGAATGGAGGTGTCTCTGACTCTGAAAGAATTCTTAAAGTCTTTGCAGCAATCTCAATGTCACCTGTCTTTAAATTCTCATTAACAGCACCACTTCTCTTAATAACTTCACCCTCAACAGCGATTACAAATTCATTACGAAGTGTATATGCCTTGTCGAAGCCTTCCTTGCCAATTATATTTTCATCAAAAAGAATCTGGAGAATTCCACTCCTGTCTCTTAAATCAACAAAAATAAGTGAACCAAGATTTCTTCTCTTGGCAACCCAACCCATTACAGTAACCTTCTTACCAATATCAGCCGATGAAACCTCTGTACATCTGTGCGATCTCTTTAAGCCAACCATTGACTCTGCCATCTTACTTTACCTCTTTCCTGTAATTAAATACTAATCTGCGAAGGATAGAATATCTTCAAGACTAAGACTATCTAAATCTATCTTACTATTTCTTATTATCTCAAATGTTTCTTCCTCGTGAATCATTCGCTGAAACTCAATAAATACTCTCATATCAAGATTCTTAATCTCTTCAATAAGAATATTCACAGCCGTATCAATGTCAAATGCTTTCCTATACGGCCGGTCAGATATCAGCGCAGCAAATTCATCTGTCACCTTAAGAATTCTTGCGCCCAATGGAATATCTGTTCCTTTAAGATTATCAGGATAACCACTTCCATCGAAACACTCATGGTGATAGAGAACAACTTTCATTATATTATCTGAATAATCATAATTTTTCAATACATCAAAGCTGATTTTAGAGTGCATTCTCATATATTTCATCTCTTCGACTGATAATTCACCCGAATTTCTGCCATATAAGTATTCTGATAATTTAAGTTTTCCAATATCATGCATCATTCCGGCAATCTTGAGTTCATAGCATTCCCTTTCATCAAGCTTAAGTCTCTTAGCAAGCTCATATGTAAGGTTAGCAACAAGAATCCCATGTTCTATACCACTCTTATAATCATTAAAAATATATTGCAAATGTTCATTCTCATTAATGTCCGTACTATGTCCCATAAGTAATCTCCCTGCTGCCAGTATAATATTTATCAACAAATTCATTAGCAGGAAGTGGTCTGTCAAAATAAAATCCCTGTATAACATCACAACCATAAGAAACAACTGTATCGAGCTCCTCTTTAGTCTCAACTCCCTCAAATACAAGTTCATATTCTACCATCTTAAGCATCTCAATCAGTGACTTTATAACCTGTCTTCCTTTATTGTTCTTTAATGACCTGCTCGCAAATACTCTGTCAAATTTAATAATATCAGCAGGAATATTGGCAATCTGGTTAAGTGATGAATATCCCGAGCCAAAATCATCAACATTAATCTTAAATCCCTTTACCCTTAATGCATTAATAACATCAATCATAGCATCCAGTGCATCAATAAATGTCGTTTCAAGTATCTCAAGTTCAATAAGTGCTGAATCAATCTGATACTTATCCTGCAACTGAAGCATATATTTTAACAAATCTTCACTTGTAAATCTCTGCCTTGATATATTAACCGAGACAGGAACAGGCTTAATTCCCTTATCAATGCATTGTCTCTGGAAAGCAAAGGTTTTATCAAGCATAATATCATCAAGCTTTCCAATCATTCCTGTATGTTCAAGCACCGGAACAAATCTGGCTGGTGAAACAAGCTCACCTGCTCTTGTCTTCATTCTTACAAGTGCCTCTGCACCTGCAACACAATTATGCGATACTGATATCTTAGGCTGAAGGAAAATTTCTATTCTTTCTTCCTCACACGCTCTCACAAATTCATTAGACATATCCATATGTTCAAGATATTCATTGCAATTATCCGCTGAATATACACAACACGGAATATCAAATCTTCCTTTTGTTGATTTCTTTGCAAGATTAGCACGGTCAACTGCCATACGTACATCAAGTGACGGATCGTCATAAAAATACAATCCAACATAAACATGCTGATACACAAGCGGATATCTTTCTGACAATTCTTTCTCAAAAATGCGATTCTTTCTTGCAATATATCCCACCACATCTTCATTCGTCATATTATCAACTTTATAAGCACCCCTGAACTGGTCAAACCCGATTCCGTGTGAAGCAAGGCACAATGGTTCATTAATAAAATAAAAGTCTGCAATATCCTGCATAACCTTGTCACCTTCATCCATGCCGTAAAAATCATTAATATACTTAAAATTACTTATATCCAGAGCTAATAGAACAACTCTGTGTTCATTAGTGTTCACAATCTCACGCACTTTATTGTTAAACACATCATGCCCTGCCATTCCAAGATAACAGCCTCCCATAACGATTCCACTCCTCATATACATCCGTACTTTCAATATAATAGAATTATATCACAATACCAATAGCAAATCCACCTGTTATTAATATATATAATTCAAATCACTTTAAAATCAATTATTAACGCCATGATGTGACATTGGTGTGGTTGATGTCATAGGTAAAAATGTATACCCTTCCGATAACCCCCACTGTATTATCTGCTCAACTGCATCAACACTGAAATTCTTTATATCATGCTGTAAAACTACTGATACATTATTACTTTTAATTCCTTCTATAACATTAGCCACGACCTGTGATGTGCTTGTTGTTCCACCTGCATCTCCACTAGAAACATTCCAGTCACAATATCTGAATCCACGTTCCTCAACAGCACATACAAGCTGGCTCATTATGCCATAGCAGTATTTCTTACTTATTGTGTTACTAGAACCACCTGGAAATCTTACAAGATCTGCTGCTTTTCCAGTCTGTGCAGTTATAATACTATTCATCTCGTCAAAATCTGCAAAATATGCATCTACACTCTGATATATCTTTGCATAATCATGTGATGCTGAATGTATTGCAACAGTATGTCCCCGCTGTGCTTCTTGTGCAATAAGATTCTGATAATCCGGTTTTCCATTAGTAACAAAAAATGTTGCCTTAACATTATATCTGTCAAGAATATCAAGCAGCTTTTCTGTATATGGTCCGGGACCATCATCAAAAGTCAGATAAACAACCTTATCACCCGGATTAACTGCATCATCTGACATTGGTGCAACTACCTTCACAGTTCTTTGCACTTCAGATTCATTACCACAATTATCAGATACATTGTATGTTACTGTATATTTTCCTGCATTAGCTGTATCAACATTCCCAGATACTGATACCTTATCAGTTACATCTCCATCACATATATCCACAGCTGTATACCCCGGTTCATTATATGTATCTCCCATCCTGATATAATACACCTCACCGCCGGTAAGTGATATCTGTGGAGCTGTAGTATCTTCTACATGTATAACACGTTCTGTAAATGCTTCATTACCAGAAGAATCTTTAACTGAATATACAATTGTAGTATCACCTTTTGTATATGTATCAACCTCCGCAGAAGTCTCCACTTTATCTGTAATATCACCATCATAATTATCAACTGCAGAAAATCCTGCTTCTTCATAATTACTTCCGGCTTCTATGGTAATCTCTGTATCTCCTGAAAGACTAATAACAGGTGCCTGGGTATCCACAACTTTTACTGCTACTTTTCTAGAAATATGTTTCTTCTTTTTTGACGCAACAATCTTAATGTCATACTTTCCAAGCTTTGTGACATCAACATTTCCCTCAATCTCTATATCTGTCTTATTATCTTTCTTTCCAAGCACATTCTTCTTAATAGTTTCATTAATATCCGCTTCATCATCAGTACTTCCATACTCAACAACTAAAGTATCAGGGCATGACACCACAAGACTGTTCTCCTTAACAGACCTGATGATAAATATTATCACCAGCACCATAAGAACTGTAACAGAACCTGCCATTAAATATTTAACCCATCTATTATTCATAAAACATACCAACTTTCTCATTTGAACATAATATTGTATGGGTATTATACTTCTTTAATGCATAATAAGCCAGTAGAAACATTAAGAAAATTAAGCTATTTCTATAATTCTTCCCATTTTTGCATTAGTTCTGTGAGATATTGATATAACAGTCCTGTTCCTGCTTACCCTGTTTAATGCATCAAGCACATTTTTCTCAGTATCAGCATCAAGATTAGCTGTTATCTCATCTAGCAGAAGCAGTTCAGGCTTTGCTGCTGCAGCCCTTGCAATTGACAATAACTGCCACTGTCCCTGTGAGAAATCTTCTGGCTTGCATATAGTATCATATCCATTGTCAAGTTCCATAATTGCATCATGAATACCTGCTGCCTTAGCTGCTTCAATTACATCTTCATCAGTAATTGATACATCATACAGTGTTATCTGGTCTTTGACAGTTCCTGGAACCATATGAAAAGTCTGCTCAACATATCCATATATTCTCCTCTTTTCACTATCCGGAATAGCCGTAGCCTTCTGACCTGCAATTGATACGCTTCCTTTATCCGGCTCGTAAAGCCCAAGAAGGAGCTTGAATATTGTACTCTTTCCTGTACCTGTTCTTCCCGACAGAGTAACCTGCTCTCCCTCCTTAACAGAAAAACTTAAGTTCTCCACAACATTTTTATCATCATATGCAAATGTTACATTATTGAAATCGACAATCACATCACTGTCAGCTTCCATGGCTGTATTCTCTGCAATGTATGAATCCTTCTTAACTGATAATTCATTCATCTCGAAAAATTCATTTATTCTATGTACTCCGGCTATTGCTGACTGTATAGTCTGAATCTCCATACCAAGGCTCTCAACAGGAGCAAATATCTGTGAAATATAATTAATTACCGCAACTGCTGTACCTGCTGACATGCCAAAAAATGCAAGCACTGTCTGGTTACCTGATGCTGAAAAAAGCATGACCACAGCAACAACAATTGCATTGAGAGTAAGAATTACAGGTGAATATACTGCATCATAGAAATTAGTTTTCTCAACTGCTGCGTAACTTTCACATATATATTCATCGTATCTTTCTGCCATATAATTTTCCTTGCCAAGTGTATGTATTGTTCTTATGTTGTGAAGAGTTTCCGGCACATGTCCTGATGCTCTTCCTACAGCTCTTCTGTTCTCAATCTGTGCTGCCAGCATATTTTTCTGAATAATTCTTGTGAATACGAACAGGAATGGAAGAATAACAAGAAGCACAATGGCAAGCCCCTTATTCTTAAACCATATAACAGCAACTATACTTATTATCTTACAGGCATCAGCAAACATACTGACAATTCCTGATGTAAACAGATTCTCAACTGTATCAGCATCACCAACGAATCTTGAAACAACAGTTCCCGGCTCCTGACTTGTAAGACAGCTTGTTGTAAGACAGCTATACTTATACATCAACGCACTCCTTAATGAATGTGTAATCTTCTGTCCGAATACTGTAAGAAAAGTTTCTCTTGCACTCTCCATAAAACCGGTTACAAGAAGAAATCCGAAATACATAAGAACCATATAAAATGTGGGCATTGTACCTGATGCAACTGTATCAATAATCTTTGCAAGAATAAGTGGTGGAAACAGTGCCATTACAATTGCGCCAACAACAGTAATTGCAATTCCTGCTGTAAGCATCCACTTTTCTTTTATTGTGTTCAATATAACTCTGCCAACACTTTTATTCTTCATCAGATGCGCCTCCCTTCTGTTCATTATAAAGAACCGCATACTGTGGGCATTTATTCATAATCTCATCATGTGTACCGGCTATGGTTTTTCCGTTCTCCATCCATATAACCTTATCCATCTGTGGGAACAGATATAATCTGTGTGAAATAAGAATCACAATACAATCCTTGGTGTATTCTTTAATATTAGCAAATACCTCTCTTTCAGTGTCCTTATCAAGTGCTGAAAATGGATCATCTAATATAACTAACGGCTTCTTATGGCAGAGTGTTCTGGCAAGTGCAAGTCTCTGTGCCTGTCCTCCTGACAGTCTCACACCTGTATTCCCAACATAAGTGTCCTGTCCGTTTTCCATATCATTTACTTCTTTGTCAAAGCACACTGCCTTAAGAAGCTTAGCCACATCCTCATCATCACCCATAAGAATATTGTTTCTAATTGTATCATTAAACAATTCCGGATCATGTCCCAGATATGCTGCAAGTCCTGCCTTTTTCGCATCATCAAGTTCTGATAGTTCATTGCCTGCAATCTTAATGCTCCCCTTATATGGATATTCACATAAAAACACCTTTCCAAGAGTTGACTTGCCACATGCAACAGAACCCGTTACTCCGATTATGTCACCTTTTTCTGCTTCAAATGTTACATTTTCGAATATATCATGGCCTCCCGGATAAGCAAATGTAAGTCCTTTTACTTCAAGTGAGTCACACTTTACACTGTTATCCGCATCTTCATAATTTTCATGCTTCATAAGCGGTTTAATTCTCTTCCATGACACCTGTGCCTTATGTACTGCATTAAACAGCTTTGCTGCATGTGAGGACTTCTTAGAAAGCTTTGCAAAGCATGATACATATGTAGCTAAAATAGCAATATCCCATTCTTTCCAGCCTGTTCCCAGAACATTTCTGCTTCCAAAATATAATATAAATATAACTCCGGCAAGTGCTATAACTTTGTATATCGGAGGAAATGCTGTTCCCCATATATTAGCCCTTACTGCCGACTTTTCATAGGCTGTAAGATTATCTTCATACGCCTGTTTTCTTTCCTGCTCACAGCCATATACACGATATGTAACCGCATTTTCTGCTCTGTCAAGCGTTGCCTCACTAAGCCTTCCTGACTGTACCTTATATTCTGCGCCTGTCTTCTGTACAACAGCCTTCATCTTTTCTGCAATAATATAAGATATCGGCGGGAATATCATACATATAAGTCCAAGTCTCCAGTCATAGAAAAGAAGCATTCCAGCATATGCTGCCAGCGCAACACCCGTATCAAATATCTCAGTTGTGAACTTTCTCATCCCTTCAGCACAATCATCAACATCCAGGATAGCCTTGGTAAGAATATCTCCCGCTCCTTCTTCCTGTAACTGTGGTCTTCTCTTATGTACAAGGCTGTTATACAAAACCTCTTTCATGTTCTTATTAACATTATTAGCGAATCTTCTTACATAGAATCTCTTGATATACCTTGATATCTGCACTACTGCAATTGCAATCACATAACATATTACAAGAATAAGCATATCTGTAAATGTTGATTTTCCACCAAGTATATTAACAAGACAGCCTGTCATTCTTCCTTCAAACCACGGACCTGCAAGAAGTCCGAGATTGTATATAAGGCCAGATATCGTTATTATCAGAAGTATATTCCACTGGGATTTAAAATAATATGACACCCTGTCGGTCATGATATTATTCCTTCCTGTGTTACTCATCTTCATCATCCTCTGTTTATCTTCGTTATCTTTCTTTTAAAGTCAATTACATTAACACATTATTGTGACAGTCCGTTACTAATATATATATTTTTTACATTTTCAAGTGCTTCCTTAAACAGCACATTATTAAACTGTGCATTATCTATATCTTTAACCACCTGTTCTGCTTTCTCATTTTCTCCATTATTCACATACACCCTGTAATCAACAGCTTTTTTATATGCAATGGCAAATGTATAGTAGTCCTGCGTATCTTTATCAATATCTTTGCCTATGCCTGTGTTATATTCTGTCTTTTCAAGAAGCCCTTCATAATTATTTTCTATAAAATCATTATAAAGACTGTCTTCTTCATAGCCCGACATTCTTCCTTTACTCCTGAATACATCACCTGATATATCTGAAACACATGGGATTATAATAATAATCATAATTGCACACAGTACATAAGCCAGAAGTGATATATTAAATTTCTTCTTTTTTCTCATTCAAAGCTCCTCCTTGTAATGAGTGTAAGTATATCTGCCTGTGACATATCAGGAAGTCCGGCTATGTCCTCATCTGTCAGATTGCAGTATGCCTTTAACAGTTCATGTGATTTTTCATATATATCATTTATATACTTAATACTTTCTTTCGATACACTATGATACGATAAATTTAAACGTCTGCTGACAATATCTTCCATATCGGCAACAGCCCTTGAAATCGTATTCATATATTCGTCGCCATAATATGATGAATTATTCCTTTCCATCATACTTATTATACCTTTTCTTATATACACATAATCACCTGCGACATTGTAAAAATCATTCCATGCATATTTATCATCATTATCCTTTATTGAACAATCTCCCACATAATCCATACTATACAGAGTTGCATAGTCTCCTGCTTCTAACAGAAGCTTTAGTTTTGTCTGGATTTCATCACTATGGGATGAATAATATTTCTGCTGATTTTTTTTTGCTATATCATATCCAATCATTGAATTTTTACCAATAATAGCCAGTGTAAGTGCAGTCATTGTTATAACAAGAGCTGTTATTGGTGCAATATAATTCACAAACCATTTGCTGTTACCAATTACTTTGGAACGTGTGCTGTTAAACTTTTTATTATATTGTTCCATATCATCAATATGCTTCTTAAATTCCACATTTGGTGAGCCGCAATTAGGACAGAACTTCTGATTCATCTGTATAGGTGCACCGCAATTATTACATTTCATCAGTTGTTCCCTCCTTCATTATATTTTTTATAAAATGACTCTTCGTAGCTCTTTCCAAGCTTGTAATCATAATAGCCATTTTGATACAATTCATTAAGCATATCATTAATTTCTTTGTCCGTCGCCTTTGCAACATTTTTAAGATAACTCTGTGCTTCTGCAACCCAGCCGTCCACAGTTTCTTTTTCTTCTGCCGTACAGCCCTCATACCTACGGTAATTATATCCGTTTTTATTATTAATGAAATATATCATGTCAAGTGACTTTTCAAAGCCTGTTCCAAACTGATAATCACTCAGTTTTTCGCCTTTATGAACCATAATATAGATGTCTGCCACCCTTTTATAATAATAATCATAAATATTAATAAAATTGTAATGACTCCACTTTTCCAAAACACTTGAACTGCCCTTATAACTATCTGTCAGTTCTGAAATGCCTGCATAGTCCCGCTTTTCATATAATGAATTAAGTTCACCTATATTGTTATTGTACCAATCTAATGACTGGTGTATCTCTTTCCTGTTATGTGAAGAATTATACATACTCTTATATGAACCATATCCAAACATACTTCCGGCAAGAACTGCTGCCGCTATTGCCGCACATACTATACCTACACTTTTCATTGTACTTTTTATGATGTATTTTCTGGTATTCTTATCCAGCTTCTCCATTCCTTCATTCAGATTGTACAGGTCTTTCATGTACTTCTGTTCAGAATTCTCATACTGCATAGCACCACAATATGGGCATGCAGTCTCGTTATCTCCTATATCTGCTCCACAATTACTACATATCATAGCTATCCCCTTTTATCAGTTATTGTATTATGCAGAGGCTTCTTTATCCTGCATAATTATCTTTTATAATACTCTGCAATTGTACCAACTACAACATCCATCTGTAAAGGCTTCGACAGATGTGCATTCATTCCGGCTTCAACACATTTTCTGGCATCCTCCTCAAATGCATTGGCTGTCATTGCAATTATCGGAATCTCCACAGCATCAGGTCTTTCCATAGCTCTTATAGCTTTGGTCGCTGCAATTCCGTCAAGCTTTGGCATCATAATATCCATAAGAATCACATCATATGTATGTGGTGCACACCTTGTAAATTCCCTGACAGCCTGCTCACCATCACTGACAACAGTAACATTAGCGCCTTCATCCACCAGAAGAGTCTGTGCAATCTCAGCATTAAGTTCATTATCCTCTGCTAGCAGAATCTTAATTCCCGAAATATCATTACTGCTCTTTTCCCTATCATCCGTTATTTCTTCAACTTTGCTTGCAATCTCGAAAGGAATTCTGATTACAAATGTTGAGCCTTCCCCTTCCTTGCTTGTGACACTAATTGTTCCATTCATTTTGTCAACCAAGCTCTTAACAATAGCCATCCCAAGTCCTGTTCCCTGATAAACACTTCTGGCATCAGTCTTTTCCTGTACAAATGGTTCAAATATATGATCAAGAAATTCTTCACTCATGCCAATTCCTGTATCAGTAACAGTCCATTCATATGTAACAATTCCATCCTGTGTTCCAATACATTTAAAATATGTTGAAACCTTTCCTCCAGCTTTATTATATTTAATGCAGTTACCATATATATTTAAAAATAACTGGCGTAAATGCAGAGGACTTCCGTATACATATGGATACATAACTTTTCCTGCCACCTTGTCATACTTAATATTAACACCTGCATCTGAGGCACGCTGTTCAACTATAGTAATAATATCCTTTGCAAGCTTGTTAAGATCCACAATCTCTCTTGAAAGCTCAATCTGGCCATCCTCTAACTTACTCATCTGGAGAATGTCATTAATAAGTGATAAAAGATGATTAGCAGCTATTGACATTTTCTTTCTGTTAGTATTAATCATATCTGTATCTTCTTTATGGCTCTCATCAATTCTTAACAATCCGATTATGCCATTAAGCGGCGTCCTTATATCATGTGTCATTCTTGATAAGAAATCAGTCTTGGCAGCATTAGCCTTTTCCTCTCGGCGTACTGCCTCCTGTAGCTGTTCATTTTTTTCCTGCAGTGTCTTTGCATACTGCTGCTGCATTTCATACTGTTCACGCTCATATCCCTGAACCGTTTTCCAGCGCATCATATTAAGTACAAGTACAGCAAACATATAGGCAACAAATGTATACTGCATATTTCTTGGTGTTGTCTTAAAAACATTTCTTTCCGGCATATAAACATACACATAATAATCTCTCCCACGTTCCATAAGACCATAATTATGTGAACCCCACCTTCTGTTACTATCAGCATGTACTATTTTGCCACTTGCACCAGTCTCCTTTATCTTCTTAATAACATTATATTTATCAATATCTTCACCAACCATACTGTCATCATTAGACGCTATTATCTGATTTCCCTTTGTAACAACAATCTTTCCATCTTCCCTGTCATCATAACCTGATAATATATGTGTAAATGAAAGATTGTAATTATTAACATACTCTGCCGGTGTGTGGTAATAAACAACAACTATCCCACTTGAATCCGCCATACCACATGCTGCAAGGTCAACATATGAACCATCTTCACAGTCAATTCTTATTGCGTATGTTTTTTCAGTATTATCAACAACATCAATAAGTGAAGTACTGTCAAGATATTCGTTAAGCTCATCTGCACCATATTCATCTGTATATTCCTGTGCTATAAGATTACCTTTTGAATCCATGATTATAACTGCCGTCAGATAACATTCCTGCATATTCTTTTTGATAAATTCTTCTGTAAATATATCTTTATCTGAAAGGCTGCGCTCATATGTGATATTATGTTTTATCTGCTGCGCACTTTCAATTACCCTGAGCAGGCTCTTGGTTTCTGACGCAAGATTAAGTCTTGTAAAGCTGTTGCACTGTTCATTAATATAATGCGCAGTATCTGAAAGTGTTTCCTGTGTAGTTTTTATATCAACATTTACAGCAATAAAAAACACAATCATCATTATAAACAGGCCTGCTATAATCTCAATCGGCCATATTCTTTTTCTTTTCTTTCTGGTAATGGTATTATTTTCCATAACTGTCCACCTCCAGATATTTATCAGCATCAGAAATATATCTGCTGATTATCTTCTTCTCTGTACCATCATTCCTCATCTGGTTAAGAATTTCTGTAAGCTGCTTCTCTATCCCACGGTCATCATTTTTGTCAAATGCTACTCCCAGTCCTACTGTCTCTAATGGTTCGTCAAGAATCCTGAACTTAATATTATAATCTTCCATGTACTGGCATATTGCAGTTTCATGAGCTGCCAGAGCATCTGCATAGCCTTTGCTTAAAAAAGGATATATAAGTTCTCTTTTCTGCAAAGCTATTAATGACCTTATAGCCGGGATACGCTCATCAGTCTTGCTAAGAAATATCTTCTCAGGTCTTGTTGTAGTCTGTACTGCAATCGTCTTTCCTTCCAGATCCTCAAGAGAATATATATCACTTTCCATATTCACAGCAACAACCTGACGGCTGATCATATAAGGTCCTGCCCATCTGTATTCATTCTCCCTGCCATCCATGCTAAAGCTTCCCCATGCACAATCAATTGTTCTGTCTGCAAGAAGATTCTTCTTATCCTCCCAGTCAATATATATGAATCTGGCCTTATAGCCCATTCTTTTAAATGCTTCCGTAGCAAGCTCAACATCAATTCCGGTAGCATTGCCATCTGTATCGACATAATTATATGGCGGATAGTTGTCACTTCCTATGACTATTTCCGGCAATCCAACCTCATTATTGTGGCTGTCTGACCTTTCTTTTCTTTCACACCCATATAAAAAAGCTGTATATATGCTTAGCAGACATATTATAATCAAAAAACTTTTAATCCTACGCACTTACTTTCCCTCTCCTACATATTTTTAAAATATGTTCTATTATAATACAAAAAGCTGCTGATTACTAATCAGACTGACAGTTTTCGTACGACATAATTCGACAATTTTTTTATAATCAGTTTTCATCTGACCATATTCCTGATCTATTCTGACCTTATACTGGCATGTGACATTTTTATTAAATTGGATATTCCTTTATGACCAGTTGTGCAATATTATATGTGAAAATCAATTCATAAAATTCATTTTCAAGGAGGTCAGTTATGACAACAAATTCACAATATGAATTAAACAAAGGTCTTGCACAGATGTTAAAGGGCGGCGTAATCATGGATGTTACTACTCCCGAGCAGGCTAAGATTGCAGAGGCCGCTGGCGCGTGTGCTGTTATGGCACTTGAGAGAATCCCTGCTGATATCAGGGCTGCCGGTGGCGTTTCGCGTATGAGCGACCCTAAGATGATAAAAGGTATTCAGGATGCTGTAAGTATTCCTGTTATGGCAAAATGCCGTATCGGTCATTTTGTTGAAGCACAGATTCTACAGGCAGTTGAGATCGACTATATTGATGAATCCGAAGTATTATCTCCTGCTGATGATATATATCATATTGATAAAACCCAGTTCAAAGTACCTTTCGTATGTGGTGCAAGAGATTTAGGAGAAGCATTAAGAAGAATCAATGAGGGTGCTTCCATGATAAGAACAAAGGGCGAACCTGGTACCGGGGATGTTGTTCAGGCTGTACGCCACATGAGAAAGATGAATTCTGAAATCAGAAAGATAACATCTATGCGAAATGATGAGCTTTTCGAGGAAGCAAAACAGTTACAGGTTCCATATAACCTGGTTCTCTATGTACATGATAATGGAAAGCTTCCTGTAGTAAACTTTGCTGCCGGCGGTGTTGCTACTCCTGCAGATGCTGCACTTATGATGCAGTTAGGTGCTGAAGGTGTATTTGTAGGTTCCGGTATATTCAAGTCTGGAAATCCTGCAAAAAGAGCTTCTGCTATCGTTCAGGCTGTAACTAATTACACAGATGCTGCACTTATTGCTAAATTATCAGAAGATTTGGGCGAAGCCATGGTTGGTATTAATCCTGGTGAAATCCAGATAATCATGGAAGAAAGAGGCAAATAATATGAAAATAGGCGTACTTGCTGTACAGGGAGCATTCATTGAACATGAACATATCATTGAAAAAATCGGACATGAAGTAGTTGAAATACGTCAAAAAAAAGACCTTGAAGGTATTGACGGAATTATCCTTCCGGGCGGTGAAAGCACTGTTCAAGGACAGCTTCTAAGAAAGCTGGATATGCTTGATACAATTAAGTCTGCAATAGCAGATGGCCTTCCAACACTTGCAACCTGTGCCGGTCTGATTCTTTTAGCCGGACACATTGACAATGACAACAGTATACATATTGGAACTCTGCCTGTCACTGTAAAAAGAAATGCATATGGAAGACAGTTAGGAAGCTTTGTAAGAACTGCTGCTATGAAGGGCTTTGATGAATTTCCAATGACATTTATCCGTGCACCATACATTTCATCAGTTAGTGATAATGTTGATGTTCTTGCAGCTGTTGATGACAGAATTGTTGCTGTTCAATATAATAACCAGATTGGTCTTGCATTTCACCCTGAACTTTCAGGTGACACAAGAATTCATGAGTATTTTATATCACTCTGTGAAAAATAATCTGAATTATAATATTTAATTGACACATTTACATATATATATTAGTATAATGTTAATAAGAGGGAGTAGTTAGCATCGTATCCGGTGCAATAGTAATCGTCATCACGCTGAACAGCCGGTTATTATTACAATTAACGAGACTTTTATCAATTCATTTTTGATGCGATAAAGGTCTCTTTTTATATTATTCCATTCCTTTATCGCAAGAAAGGAGCTTATTATGGAATATTTGTTGCTACTCATCGGTTTCGTGCTATTAATAAAAGGCGCGGATTTCTTCGTGGAGGGAAGTTCTTCCCTTGCCAAAATCCTTAAAGTACCAAGCGTTATCATAGGACTTACCATTGTTGCAATGGGAACCAGTGCCCCTGAGGCATCTGTTAGTATTAATGCTGCCCTATCTGGCAGTAATGACATTGCAATCAGCAATGTTGTTGGTTCTAACATTTTTAATGGTCTTGTCGTTGTAGGTATCTGTGCATTTATCGCAGGATTTTCTACTAACCGTGACATTCTCAAACGTGATATGCCTGTTAATATCATAATAACTGCTATTCTTTGCTTTATGTTTATTGATGGCAGACTTTCAAGAATTGAAGGCATTATTCTCCTTGCCGGAATGGCAGCTTACATCACATGCATGATAATATCAGCACTTAAAAACAGGGAAAAAGCTGAGGATTGTAAAATAATGCCTCTGCCTAAGAGTCTGCTTTATATTGCCGGTGGTCTTATAGCTGTAATATTCGGTGGTAATCTTGTTGTAGATAAAGCATGTATCATAGCTGCCAACTTTGGTGTAAGCCAGAATTTCATAGGTCTTACAATAGTCGCAATCGGAACATCCCTGCCTGAGCTTGTAACTTCTATAGTTGCCACAAGGAAAGGTGACAGCGGACTCGCACTTGGCAATGCAATCGGCTCTAACATATTTAATATATTATTTATCTTAGGTATGTCTGCTGCGATACAGCCTCTTCACGTTCTTTCCGAATCACTTATTGACTGTATCATACTTCTTGCCAGTGGAATTGTATTATTTCTCTTCGCATTTACCAAGAAGACAATGAGCAGATGGGAAGGTGCTGCATGTATTCTTATGTATGTGGGATATACGGCATATCTTTTTGTACGCTAAAGGTATTTTAAATTAATTATGCATAAATAAATGCACCGTAAGTATATCTCTAACATACTTACGGTGCATTTGTGTTAAATATTATGTTCTTTTCTTCTTTTTGACGCTTCTTTATAAATCTGCTCATCAGTACGCGCTGAAATAACAATTATTTTCATAACCTCATCGACATACTCTATCTTGTATACCACTCTTATTCCTATATCCCTAAACTTAATCTTCATCAAGTTAGTAAGATTAGTATTTTCTTTATTCCCTAATGGCTTTCCATAACTGCCTTGACTTACAGGCAATGGATTCTTACTCACCTTTTTTATCCCCTTAAGAACCTGAATCTGAACGGAATGGTCGAGCCTTTTCATATCCTTCTCTGCTTCCTGTAAAAACTCAATCCCCCATATCATTCGATATCAATATCCTCCGCATTTTCAAGCTCTTTTTCATCTATCCCAAGATTTCTCATAACATAATCCATAGAAACCGTTTCTTTATTGCCATTATCTTCAATACGCTTAGTAGCTTCAATCAGAAGATAATAATCCTCTTCAATCTCCGTTAGTCTTGTATATTCCTCTGGTGACAGAATAACTGCTGATGGCTGATTATTCTTCAAAACAATCAGCTCCTTTTCATCATGAAGTCTGTCAAATATCTTTGAAGCCTGACCTTTATTAAATTGAGAAATTGGAATCAGACATTGTAAAATATTAGTTGCTATTGCCACATTTACCACCTCCATATATTTTCTATATATAGAGTATTCTTTTTTGTAAATATGTCAACAAATTTGTTGTAAAATTAATTGTTATTTCTTCTTTTAACAATCAGCCACACAACCATTAACACAACTCCTGCAGCACTAACTAAAGCCCCCTGCCACAGATACGGGTATCTCATCTTAATAACAGTTGTTCCCTTATTCACATACATAAGATTATTCCTATGTGTTATATCCGATGAAGAGCTGAATATATCGTGATATGCAAGTGTTGTATTAACATTATCATTATTAGATGTAATTGTAATCTCATTGTTTCCGTATTCCACCTTTAAAGGAACTATCTTTCTGTCTGGAAGTTCCTCTGATGATATACCACTCATATTACTAAGCAACTGTCCAACAGATACGTCATCAGTCAGACTATAGAAATATGTAAGATTAAGGCCAGTCATTATAATATTATCGTTATTCACAGTCCCATAAAAATCGAGATTCAATCCATTATCATAAAAAGTTCCCCACACAGTATCAAGTCCATCAAGATACACTGTATTCCATGTAGTATGTCCCTGAGGAAACATATCTGGATATATCGTTCCAATTCTTGTATCCATATCCGGATATCCATTGTGAAATGTTATCAAACTGCATGTTACGCCAAGGAAATTCTGACTATGTGTACGCTTATCCTTTGGTATGCCATCGGCATATATAATCACCTTAACTCCTGCTCTGCTTAGACGCAGTACAAGGTCTTCTGCTGTTTCTTTATCATCATATGTAAAACCATTCAAGAACACCTCTTTATATCCCGACAATTCTTCATATGTGTAATCATTAAGATTCGCAGAATCTGCTGTTTCAACCGCAGGAAACTGCATTGATATTGCTGCTGCCCCAGAGCCTATCGCAACTGCCCTGTAACTGCTGATAACTCCCCAGTTGTCAGGTGTTTCAATATGGTAAAGAATGTAATCACTGTTTTGTTCCACTTTCTTATATCCAACCGTATTCGCAGCTGCTTCAAGATCATATAAAGAATTATTATATTGTTTAAGCAATGATTTTTTCACAAGTACAGAATCATCCCCCAGTTCTAAGCATCTGTCGAAGACATACAGGAAATCTCCCTGTGCAAATGCTTTGTTAAGATTAACTATATTAGCAGATGTATTAGCAGCTTCTCTTCCTGCACCAAATGTAGCATCAACCGGATTGCCATAATCAGAAACCAGCCATGAACCGGTTGCCCCCAGTATGCTCTCGTCCATCAGGGCAAGTCTCTGCTTTGTGACTGCCTGAGCACTTGAAATAAGAGTACTGTCCTGTCTTGCTGCCATTCTTTCCTGAACAGATATATCATTATGTTCACCAACAATAAGGCTTAAAGATGGTATAGTATCTACCACCAGTAAAACGCAAAGCATCAAGACCAGAGTCTTCTTTAGCCTATCCCACATAAGAAAGCTCATAAGAATCATACATAATGCAATGGATATGAATCTTAACATCCATAAATACTGGCTTCCTGGCAAGTGCTTCAAAACGGCATATGCTGATTTAGTTGTCATAAGCAGTATAATGAATCCTGTTACAAAGCCTGTTCTCGATTTCTTATATCCAAATAAAATGCCAAATACAATAACAATCAAAGTTGCAAATCCGAAATAAAAATATTCAAAACCTCTTGTTAATCTTTCAAAAGGATTAATTGTTATCCATAAATTCTGGAAGAAATTAGCCATATTTTCAGAATTATCAAGTGAAGTTATTCCACCTCTTAAGGACGCAACCAGCCATATTCCAAGCAGCATAAATCCAAAAATCATTGATATTACAACATCAAGTACTGCCTTCTTTCTGCCCTTCTGTATCATATAAACAATTCCATATATAATCACAGCTATAGCCACCATTCCAGCATATCCAAGATGACACAATTCCATAAGTAAAAATGTAAATACCATAAGCGGTATGTATCTTAATTTATGATTGTATAAATATTTATATACAGAATATATGAATACCGGCAAAAATATCATACTGAGACTTCTGGCAAGATTTCCTTCTATAAATATTGCACACAGATTATTAGGCATAAAGAACCAGAGGAGTCCGATAAATGCTCCCAGATAAGGTCTGTTAAAGCCTCTTCCGATAAATGGCCATACACATGCGCCTAAAAAACACACTCCTCCTATATAAAAAAGATATGCACCAAACTGGCTTCCACCCGCAAGATACTGACAAAACGCCATAACATAAGCAGGAAATGGAGACCAATACCTTAAAATCTCCACGCCGTTATACCATGCAGGATCATATAAAGGATACCAGTTGCCCGATTTAATCGCATTATATACATAATCTCCTCTGTAGACATGATACATAGTATCTGAACCTGAAGGATATATTCCACTTGTCTTTACCAGCCAGACAACAAAACATGCTGTTGCAAAATACACGAATGGCATAAGAAACAGCAGGTAAATTGCTTTATTTTTCTTTTTCAACTTCTTCTCCAATCCGTCTTAACAACATCACTGCTTAACAATATCGTCCAGCACTGCGTCCATAACCTCTGATATTATCTTTTCATCAGCTTTCTTATTCAATATTGAATTACGTTCCTGCTCCGCTATATTTACAATATAGCTTCTTGTAGGAGTTTCACTAGCCTCAACTCTTGTGAGCATGCCACCTGTCTTATATATAATCTTAAAAAATTCTTCTGCAAAATAATCAGTAACATTCTCAAGTGTAGGCATCATTGAATCAAACGGCTCTGCTTCATTAAGAATCTTATTCTGATACTGTTCAAGGAACTGCGAAATTCCCTGTTCAAATATATTGAATTCAACAAATAAATTTCTTGAAAACTTAATATCCAGTGCAAACTCCCATGTATGTGGGTGAGTTTCACCTTTAACCTCATTAATGATAATATAATGTCTCATATTAAGGTAAAATTTCAGTCTGTATTCCCTGTACATATTAACTGCCATAATTCCGCCTCCCTTATATTACCTGTCCATTCTATCTGACTTCATACTTAACTCTTAACTTATCTGCATCCGCTTTGCTCTTAATAGTAATTGCATACATTATCTGCATTGAATTTTCCATTAAAAGCTGAAGGCTCTGCTTAGAATGCTTTCTGTTCATTCCAACAAATATAAGAACAATATCATTATCTTCATATGTAAATCTCAAAACATTTTTATCAAGAATATAATTAGCTCTTGCTATAAACTTTGCACGTTCATTATTATCAGCACATGCAATATGCATAAATGTTACGGGATAAATATCTCTTGCCACTAATTTATCAAGAAAAGGCATGATTGCCGTATTATCCCAGACATTATTGCGCGTATCATGCAAATCCTTCTCTAAAAGTTTCTTATTCATCTTAGAAACCATACTGTTAAGCTCCGCAACCGTCTTATCAGATTCACTAATCGACTTCTGCATCCGTCTTAGCTTATGTGCAAGCAGCATAGCTGTTATTATAAGCACAAAAAGCAGAATCACCACATAAGTCTCCATCTGAATCTTAATCTGCATATAACTGTTATTATCCATAATTGCATTCCTGCCTGTAAGCAGGCACAGCTTATATGACTGGTTCTTATATTCAAATGTAACACCTGATGCTACATAACTATTCCCATCAATTTCTATGAAATCATGAGTAACTCTGTTATTCTGAAGATTATTAAGAAATTTCGTGGCACTCTCTGACTCATAATATGTAGCTGTGGTAACACCTTTATACCTGTTAGTTTCAAGAACATCTTTTACAAAAAGGATTGACTGATTCTTAGAAAATGTCCAGTATTTATTAGAAGATGAATTCATCGTCCCAAGAATATCATTAATAATCTGTTCATCATCACGATTGCTTTTAAGATTAATCTGGTCTAAAACAAGCTGCACATAAGCGTCCTGCTGTGTTGCACACACCTCAAGGACTCCTTCTTCGTACTTATTAATCCTTGTATATGCAAATACTCCGGCAATAACCGAGAAACATATTACATAAATAGTTGTGATAACAAGCACATTTTTCGGCTTTTTATTCTTCTTAACACGCTTCTTATTAAGCTTCTTTTCCATGTTATTCCCTCTGATTATTGTTATTATTATCTTCTACAACATCATAATTAAGTGCATTTCTTACTTTCTTTATTGCATTAACAGGCTTACTGAAATCACTTTTAACCACATCTGCAAATGCCCTGCATTCCTCTGACAGATTCATTGTTTTCCATGTGCTGTCAGTTTCAATACTGTTAATAATTCCTGCAAGTCTTATAAAGAATACAGCAAAATTAAAAAATGGCAGAAACAGTATGCACCACCAGTGCCTCGTGTAATATCTTCTTATATCCTTATTAATTCTTAGGAAATATGCTACAACAATAAAATACAGATATCCGATAAGCGTATATAAACCAAATATTATTGCTGTAGATAGAATAACCGTTTTCCCAGAATAACCCACAACAATCAGGCATATAAGTGCCAGATACCATATAAGTCTTGGAAATGCAAATGTATGGTCATACAAAAGAGTTTTGACACTTATATTAGTAAAAAGGTTCTTTACCTTGAAAGACTTGTCCATAAACATCTTGGATACTTCAAGGCTTCCTCTCTGCCATCTCTGTCTCTGTGTATATAGTTTATTAACATTTTCAATCGGATCAACAAAAAACAGTGCATCCTCACACACTTCAACCCGTTCTTTCTGAAGATACCTCATCTGAAATGTAATATGTGTGTCCTCACAGATAGTATCTGTGTTATACATCCATGACTTCAGAACTGCTGATTTTCTGAAAGCTGAAAATGCACCTGACAATGTATACACGGAGTTAAGCTCTGATGCATAACTTCTTCCCGCAAGGAAAGCCTGTGCATATTCCATAAACTCAAGTTCACGGAGCAGTCTTGATGGTCCTGCTTTATATTTCTTAATCTGCTCAGGCACTGTAAGAATAGATCCTGTCATACAGTTAATAGCCGTATCATTCTCAAATCTTGTAATCATATTTACAAGTGCATTCTTCTCAAGCATTCCATCACTATCCAGATTGATAATGTACTTTCCATCACTGTTATAAAGTGCCAGATTAAGTGCTCTTGACTTTCCCTGTTCAGAATTCATCCACTGCATCAGAAGTTCTGGAAATTCCTGCTGACACTGTGCATATATATCAAAACTGTTATCTTTTCCTTTATTATTAACCAGAAAAATTCTTATCCTGTCATTCGGATAAGTACTGTCATTAATTGATCTGATACATCCATATAGTGTATCTGCCGAATTATATACCGGTATTATAAGCGTAATCTCTGGATAAACCTCAAGTTCCTTTTTATGGATTTTGTGTCTCAGATTCCTTCTTATAAGAAGAAAAACACTTCCTAACGCAGGAACAATTTCCATAATGAAAGGAATAATTATCCATCCGCCCCAGAAAAGAAATGAATTAAGAATTATTTTTACCATATGAGAAGTTTCCTACTTTCATCTTAACAATCTGTGGTTTCGTAAATACATAAAAATACAGATACACACTGAGTACATAGAAGAATATTCTTCCTATAAATGTATGAAATACATAATATGCATTCATGCCTAAAAAATGTACCGCAAGACATATCATTACTATTCTTAAAACATTACATAACATAATGTAACAGAAGCCACCAATTCCTATCATCAGCTTCTCACTCCAGTTATACACATTAAAGAATATTAGTAATGACAGAAATGCCATGATTTCAATGATTCCCGAACACTCAAAATCAATAAGCAGTGTCATTGACGATGCACCCGTATGTATAAATATAATTCCGTATTTAAAGTATGCTGTAAATGCACCTGTTATATCCCCCACAATACCTGCCATTGCTGCAACACATCTTGCAAGAGGCATTGTAAGCAATGGCTGTACCGTCATCATCATAATTACAAACAGTCCAAGACTTCCCCACATGAAGCTCCATGCATGAAGCTTTGCTCTCTTCGTTACAGAAAGTATATAAAGCCATATTATTATAATTGCAATTACTATAATAGGATTCATTCTGCTTATACCTGTATGCTGCCTTTCTTTTTCTTATATACAACTACTCCACATGTTCCAGCTATACATATGAAAAGTCCAAGCCATGCTCCAGACGATGCACCTGCTGTATTAATCCATTCCTGTCCCAGTCTACCAAACTGTGCACTAATCTGCTTGAAATCACTTACATCACAGCCAAGTTTCTGAGCAACCTTGTCAAGATTAAAATAAAACTCACATTCATCCCTGTTGCTTCCAACTGTAACTATCATCTTTCCATAACATATATCTGCATCATTAAGTTCATTAATATTCTTAGATGTTCCCCATGCACTTGTGTCAAACATATAGAATTCATATGTACCATCACTAAGTCCGTCACGTTTAGGATTCCAGTTAATATTCCCCTGTTCGTCAACTGTTACAAATCTTGGATATAGTACCTGATTATAGCTGTCATTAAACTTAAATGTCACTGCCTGTGTAAACTCTCCTCCAGCTTCATTCAGATGTTCCGGCATAACTGTATACACATGTCCAAGAACAGTACTTCCATTACTGAATAATGCTCCCGCAGAATCCACCATATTATGATGTGTTCCGGCTGTAGAATACTGAATAGTTGTGTGTGGATAATATTCCCAGTCACCATACAATCCATCATACCTGATATCGTATATTATCTTATCATCCGAAGATCCATCATCTTTAATATTAGCAGTTCCTGATATAAAAGGCTCGGATCTGTATAATCCAAATGATATTGTCTTGTTATAAGCCGGCAGGGCACTCTTAGGAACTGCTATCTCCCACTGATTACCAACATGCCTGCAGTCAACACCGTCTACACCATTAACATATCCTTTGCTGTCAAGCTGAAAAACAAGTTCGTAACCCAGATCAGTAGTTATCGAATACCTGCCATTACTATGAGTTCCGGCTCCTGAAGCATCACCGCCAGTTCCATCCTTCACATACACATATACATAATCACCGTCAAACATCATAGCTGTCTTAGATATACATTCATTATGTGCATCATTAGGACATACTGCATCATACTTCTTAACAGCATCCCAGTCAGCAAACTCACCATCTATAACAATGCCATTATACACAGCTTCTGTATCATCTTTTTCAACCTTCTGTCCGTCTAATACTTCAATATCCTTAATATCTACAGTTGTTCCTGCAAATGTAATCTTAAAATCCGAATTGGCAAAAAAATCAAAAGGAATAGCTGTCTCAACCACATAAGGTCCGGCTGTATTACCATGTGCATTATTAACAGTTACAGTCTCCGAATTCTCTATATCCCCATACCATGAATTCTTTGCCTGTGCACTGTCTTTCCATCCAGTAAACTGAATCTTATCTGATATTCCCGTTGTTCCGTCAGCATAAGTAATACTCACAGGATTACTTCCCATATAGCTGTAGTCCCATTCGGTCTGAACAGTTCCTTCATACATAAAATAAAGCTTTGAATAATCTGATGAAACCGCTGCTTTCCACAGCTTAACACCAGCAGCATCTGCTGTTCTTGATGTAATATCATCCCAGTCATCTGTATCAGAATCGACCACAATATTACTTCCCTTAACAACTGGATTTCCCTTCAAAGCAGATACATCAACACTCCCCAAAACATTTGATAGATTAGCAGTATATGTGTTCCTTATCTGTCCTGCATATACTGATACCGGCATTGAAACAAGCAACGCTGTCATACCAGCTAATGCAGTAATTCTCTTATAATTGTGTTTCATGGCAACTTCCTCCCGTCTTTAGCAATTATAATAAATAGCCGCATCCATTTAATCATTATCGTTCAAATGTATTCAAAATTATCCATATCATTAGTATATTAAATCTTCTTATGTACATTTTAATTCATCGGCATATCTGTGTCAATTATTTAACAGATTTTTCACAAATGTATTGAATGTCTGGGGTCGGCTGGCTCAATGGCCTGTCGTCTGGCTCAATGGCCTGTCGTTCCTATAAATTTTATTTTTTGCTTCTTTTATAGGCATATTTCCTAAAAAAATCACCTAAACTAATAAAAGCAACTCAAAAATACCCATAAAACAACATTTACATGCTATCTTATGGGTATTTCATAATAAAATCCACTTATAATATCAAAAATCGCTGAAATTCAACCTATAAATCTATCATCAATTCGACTACCTATAGGTATCACGTCAAATCCTGCCTTATACAAACAGTTTATTGATGACCATCGGTTTATCTCCGGCAGGCAGTTTATCGATGACAGGCGGCTTATCAGCCATGAAGTCCAGCTGACTGACGAATCATATCCTCAACAACAATATCGTATATCTCCCCGATAGTACTGCAATACTCAAGTACCTTCCAAGGCTCATTAGTATGGAAATGAATCTTGATAAGATCCTCATCACCTGCTGCAATCAGGCAGTTTCCTTCAAAATGCTCTGTAATATAATCTGCAATAACGTCCTCATCTAAATCTTCATCTCTTCTGTCAATAAGAAGCTGTGTATCATAACGATATGCAAACTGATCATCTTCAACATCTACACTATGTATATCTGACATAAAACATTCCTCCATAATCTGTCTTTATGTGTGGCAGCCAATTTGTTTCACCTGACTAACCCGGCACATTATCTCACATATCAGCAATAACTTCAAGTATCAGAATATTCTTCTGATAAAATTGTATAATCCATTATTCCATACACTGACCTCATGCGCTCCCGGTCTTATATAGAAAATGTGGTTAATTCCATGACTTGACATATAATCTGAATAGTTAATAGCAGATTCCTTGCAGTAAGGATCACTGTCGCCAGTTACAATAAGAGTAACCAAAGGCTGCTGCCCTCCATCCTTAACAAGTTCAGGCAGAAGAAATCCTCTGTTTCCATAAACTCTTTCTCCACTTCCTGTATCAACCACTCCTCCTACCGGGGCAAATGCACCTACATATCCAAACACATCAGGATGTGCAAAACACAGGAAAAGCGATTCTCTTCCGCCAAGTGAATATCCTGCTATTGCAGTATTCTCTCTTCCCGTTCTGGTAGAATAATGCTCGTTAATATATGGAATCAATGCATTAATAACATCATACTCACACGCATCATATTTTGCTGTAAGTTCAGAGAAATCATAGTCTGACTCCTGACCACCATCAGCATCTGTGAATACAGTAAAGCTCACCATAATCACAGGATTCCTGTTATAATCATCAACTGCATTCTGTGCAACATACAAAGCCCCAATTCTGTTATATTCAGAATAACTTCCGCTCATTCCATGCAAAAGATACACAACCGGATAACGCTGTGACTCATCATAATCTCTCGGAAGATATACACAAGCCTTACGTTCACTTCCGGTTGTCGGTGAATAATAGCTTATCTCATCAACATTTCCATATGTTACCCCTGGTCGTTCATCATTATAATCATCTGGTGTGTCATAATCTGCCGTCACTTCATTAGGCACCGTTCTGCTCTTACAGCCCGACAATCCTGTCACTGTAAATGCTGCTACCAGTGCCATTAACACAGAAACCGCCTTGTATATATTTCTTGAAATCATAATCCGGTACCTCTTACAAACCTTCTTACAATCTCTAATCCACCAACCGGTGCACAGAATTTCTGATTATGCTTTCTGCACTCTTCATAGACATATTCTAGGTTGAACCACTCAACGCCGTCCAATTCTTCCTTCTGCAATGTAAGTTCATCTATATTGACTGGCTTTGTGTATACATAGACAAATGCAATCTCACTGTCCTTAAACATCTTGCCATAAAATTCTTTTTCATATTGGATTACAAATGTATCAACAAACTGTAAATCATCAACAGAAGCCTTAATTCCAAGTTCCTCATGCAGTTCTCTTATAGCAGATTCCTCCGGTTCGTCACCGGCCTGAATATGTCCCGCCGAAGAAGTATCATATCTTCCAGGAAATGAGTCCTTATTCATAGCCCTTTTCTGCAGCAGTACCTCTGCTCCCTCATCAGACTTTCTTACAATCCACACATGCGCCGTTCTATGCCTGATTCCCTCACTATGTGCAGTCTTACGCTCAACAGTCTCGCCTGTTGGTTTTCCATTCTCATCAACGATATCAAGTAATTCCATGTCAAATCCGTACTCCATCATAATAAAAAAGCCACCAGCTATCGCGAGTTCTACGGGAAAAATAAAGTGATTGGACCTAGACTCCGATAGTACCGCTTTCGCAGCACCCCTCCCAGGACTGGTGGCTTACATATTATATTACTATGTGATGGAAAATTCCATAGGGTATAATATCACATTTTAAAAAACCGCACTAAGCAGGAAGAACAATACATATATTGCAAATGTTTCTCCAACTGTATATAATGCGGTCTTTACCCATACATTAGGCTTCTCCACATGCTGTACAGTTCCAACATTTGCAGTAATCTTTTTCTGATGTTCCTTAATAATCATGATTCCCACAACCGCACCTATAACGCAAGCAATTATGTACAAATAATATGAAAACATCGGTTTTGCCTGAACATAACCACCATATTCGTCATTCATTGTATTAGTAATAACAAAATATAGACTTATCAACGCAAGTGCAGATGAGCCAAATGCAGCAACTGCCTCCTTTCCCCAACCTTTTCCTTCATTCTTTACCATGCATATGCAAAATGCTGAAATAGGTGCAAGCAGGAATACAATCATTCCTACAGTGCCATTTTCTTCTTCATCTGAGTCATAATAATCATAATAGCTGTCCTGGGTTGTATCTTCCGTTTCAAATGTTAAATCAGCCATACTTACACTTCCAACATTAACCCCTGCACATGACACTGTAAACATAGGAAAAAAGAAGCATGCCGCAGCCACTATTGCAGCAATCTTCATTATAAGTCTGCCCTTAATCTTATGTCCTGCAATATTAATTGATACATCTTCTTCTACAGGCTGTCCGGCTGCTGCCTGAACCGGTTGCTGTGGCATAACGTATTCATAATTATATTTCTGTCCACCTGCATTGGCATAACTGTTATCTGGTTTATTATTGCCAACCGCCTCATTAAAATCAACAACCTTGCTCTCTACTTCCGCCCCGCAATAATTACAGAAACGGACATTATCTTCCAGTTCCTTTCCACATTTTTTACAAAACATAGCTTTGTCCTCCTTCATATATGTTTAAGTTCTTTTGATTACACATATATGGTAACATTTAGGTTGGACACGATATGTCAGTCTCTAAATTTTTGTAAAAAAAATGACGCAGACCTTTGCCCACGCCATCTAATAAATCCGCATATTCTATTTATTATCACACACCTCATCAGTCCAGGTATTATACTTTCCACCTTTGCTTTTCCTGATGTCCTTCTCATTGTAATTATTAAGTTGCTCTTTAAGCAGCTCAATCTGTAATTGTGTCTTCCTGTTAAGCTCATACAATTCATTAATCTTGTATTTAAAAAAGAACATAATAGTCAGGCTAAACCCAACCCAGTATATGAGAAATAAGGTAGTAAATTTTCTTAACTTATGTTCCCTGCGCTGCCGCCTTTTACGCTCATTGATATACCATTTTTTATCCTCCGTATCCATTATTCCTCCTCATATTCTTCATACATTCTTTGCTCTTCCTCATTATTTTTAATAAGCCAGTCACAGATATCCATGATGTACATATACATAAATTTAGAATATTCATCATTACAGTATGTACCGGCATACAGAGAAACCTCTCCGTCATGTAATAATCCGTCAAATGTAGTATCAATATTTTCTTCTGTGATATCCGACTCAACAAGCTCTCCAAAAACTTTTAAGGTTACATACTCTTCGGAATAATCAGCGTCGATGACCGCCTCGTAAGGAATTATCGTATAATTCTCACCGTAATTATACCAGTATACAATTCTATCCAGAGTAAATATACAGCCTGCCACATCATCATCTCCCAAAATATCTACGACAGCCATCTCATGTGCCTTAACCCTTCTTTTAAGCTGTGCGCTGATTGATATTTTATTCTTCAAAGAAATCTCATCGGCAGAAAAAACATTTTCACCAATATCCTCGTAATCCAGCAGAATAAGCAGCGCCCTTATGTCCGATACACCAGAGTTCTTCTTATCAATAATTGCCAGATTAATCCCCCTTGTAATTGCATTAATAATCTCCTGACTTGTAAGCATTTGCGTTCCTCCTTAATTTTTGTAAAATCATTGTATTAATCCGGTCTGACAAAATCTATCACAGCAAAATATTCATTAATAAATTTACTGTGACAGGCTTTGTCGCTAATCTGATATAACATATTGTCTATAAAATATAGTATAATCAATATCAGGAGGCATCGGATATGGATAATGAATATAAGAATTACAAAGCTGACAGAGTCCTTAAACTGCTGTTTCGGGCTTTAAAGGGTGAGTCTCTCTCGGTAGCTGCACTCGCCGACGAAAGTAATGTGTCAACAAGAAGCATAACAAGAGATATCAATGATTTGAAAGCATTCCTTGCCGACTATCGCGATATCCTTGGCAATGCTGAATTAAAATACTCTGCTTCAGACCACTGCTACACATTAGAGATGGACAATCTGTTTTCTAATAAAGAGCTTTTTGCCATAGCTAAAGTGCTTATCGGAAGCAGGGCGTTCAGCCATGAAGAACTGCTCACAATAATAGGAAAACTGAAAACACACACAAGCTATTCAGACAAAAAACGCCTTGAACAGCTTATTGCCAAAGAAATGTTTAACTATGAGGAAGTCGGCTCAGACTGCGACAGCGTGATTGATAATGTATGGAAGCTTTCCAACTACATTCAGGAACAGCGTGCAATCACAATCAGCTATTACAAAATGAACCGTGACAGGGTCAAGCACAGAATCATACCAGTATCAATAATGTTTAGTGAATACTACTTCTATCTGATTGCATACAAATGTGAAGACACATTATCTGATACACCTACATATTTCAGAATCGACAGAATCTGTGATATGACTGTTCATAGGGAAAAACTTGAGCTTCCTAAAAATGTTGAATTTGATGAAGGACTGCTCCGCAAACGAAGCCAGTTCATGTGGCCGGGACCACTCAGAAAAATCAGATTTGAATTCACCGGACCATCACTCCAGGCTATTCTTGACCGTCTGCCAACCGCTAAAGTAATTGACCGCTATGACAACAAATATCTCATCGAGGCGGAAGTCTACGGCAACGGAATCAAAATGTTCCTGTTAAGTCAGGGCTCATGGGTAAAAGTAATTGCCCCTGATGAATTTGTTAAAGAAATGAAAGATGAGATAGAAAAAATGCAGTCACTTTATTAAGAAAATATTTAAACAACAACTCCCCATAAGCAATCAACGCTTATGGGGAGTTGTTATTTATTCATATATTATTCACATCAAATCTTACTTAACAAATCTGCTTTCTTCGCAGCGAATTCCTCTTCCGAAATAATTCCTGCATCCTTTAACTGTGCAAGCTTCTGCAACTGCTCCAATGCGTCAGGCTGCGCCGGAGCTGCCTGAACCTGAATAGGCTGTGCTGCGGCTTTCTTAGCATTTTTTCTCATCTCATGATAGATTGCAATAATTCGTGTTGCCTCGGCAAGATACAGGGTATTGATAACCTCTTTAGAACCAGCAACTGAAACCTCCAAATCGCATAGCTTAAATGCAGCTGTAAGTGCAGTATCAATAACTGCCGTCAGAAAATCACTTGATGTAGAATTCTGAATCGTTGACATGCTTGTCACATCTTCAAAATAAAACTGCTTGACATTAGCCGTTGCTCCAAGCATTTCCCTGTTCACAAATATCAGCTGATTATCAGTGCACGCAACATAATCCACCGCTGTAAGCGAGTCTACGCCTCCTGCATAGAAAAGAAGCTGCTCGTCATCATCAATAAAGTACTTCTTAACCTGCGCATATATCTTATCACCAATCTTGGCTCTTATCTGGTCGTTGACCTCCTGCCTGTCAATCGTGAAATCCTGCTTTCCAAGGCACTCAAAATAATAATTAAGTGACATAAAATCCTGTCTGTAAGAGCCTTTAATGCTGATTGTAGTCAGCTTAACTCCGTTAACCATCACATTTGCAGCAGAATCATTAATCTCCATTACAAATGTATTGATACTGGCTGTCGTAATCTTGCCCTTAACCCAGAAACTGCTGTCCTTCTCATATCTGAACTTAAATGCAATGAAATCCTCGGTGATAACTATACCGGCATCATTGCCATCTTTAACAAAAATGTGTGGAACTGCACCCTGCAAATCGACACCACCCTTATCAGCAAACTTCTTCATTGCTTTTTCATCAATGTATGGTGACATTGTAAGGCATGAAATGTTAGGTCTGCTGCCAGGAAGCACAAGCATTTCATAATAATCCTTAGTAAACTTGTCAATCGCAGCCCTGTCGCCTTCACCCCAGAACTTTGCACCATCTTCAGAATACGCTGCAGTAATACTCTCAATCAGCTTCGCTGAATATTCATTCACTTCCTGCTCCATAGCCGCTGTATAAGCCTGCTTCTCAGCTTTCTTCTGCTCATTAGCTTCTTTCATCTTGCCATAAGAATCCATTGCTGAATCCTTCATAGCACTGGCTTTCTCTGCAGCCTTTCCTGCTGTTTCCTTTAATTTGTCCATAAATCCCATAGTCATATCCTCCTTTGGTTGTTCACTTTATTTGATGTCTAAAGTGTACCGCCGGAGGATGACAGAATGTGGCAGAGTAAAAATATGTGTGAAAATTTAAAAATGCGCTAACCATTTCAGCCAGCGCATTAATATAAATATGTCATAATTGTTCAAGTATTTATCTTCTTTTTTCTGAACCTCTCTTAAAAATCTTCCTTGACAATTCATCAAGCCCTAGTATACCTTTCTTACCACAGTATGGACACCACATCTGTCCTATATCAGGATTCCATGAATATTTTCTTAAACATATAGGACATGTTTTATATATTGGTTTTATCGTCATAACAATCCTCTTCCTTTCCAGTCTAAAATTCTTCAGGTGCCACTACATAAAGCAATGTTCTTGCTCTGGTTCCAGCAATATACATGAATTTCGAAAAATATTTATCAGAGATTTTATCTGCATCAATAAGAATAACTATCTTAGAATCCAACCCCTTAAAGCCTTGAATTGTCGCATATCTTGGCAACAGACTATTTCCATTAAACTTATCTCCTAATTCATTTACTTCAATGCCAGTTTCATACAATGTAGAATTGGCATATTTCTTTGGAGCAAGGAATACAACATCTGATAAATCTACTTTTTCAACACGAAGTTTCTTTAATATATCTCTTATTTTCTACTTAAAATCAGCTTTATCAGCGTATACAATTTTTTGAACTTCTTCTCCATTTTCATTTAAGAAATCACTAATTTCTATTCCACTGGTTTTTGAACTATATGTACCTATCTGCACTGTATATTTATATAGTATTTAGTTCTCTGCCTTATATGCCTGTCTCATAGCTATAATTTCATGTTGAATATCAGTAATACTCATTTCTGGTGACGTTGCACTAATTGCACTCTTTACTGCACCATCAACCTTTTCAGCTACTTCTTCATTTATGATATCACCAGATAAATAATCATTAAACTGTCCCATACTTGAAATACCACTCTTTTCAAATGATTTAATCAGATTATAAACTGTTTGAACTTCCATATTGATTTTTGTAAGAGTCATAAGAAACTCTCCTGGAAGATCAACGTTTGTTGTCTCTCTGATTGAATCTGCTAACATAACATCACCAACTACTTCGCATCCCAGTTTTTCTTCTTCACTCATCTTGTCAAATCTCCCTTCGTCAAAAGGCACAGTTCTTAAGTAATCCAAGTACTCTTGAGTAAGTTCTCCCTCTCGCTTAGAACGAACATTTTCCTGCATAATCTTAGCACCAAGTTCTGCTGGTTGTTCTTCTGGAGGTGCAATCTTAAGCATTTCGCCTACACTAGTAACTATAGTGGAAATTGTACTAACACATGTTGTTGCCACTTGAAGCATTTCTGGTAACTTTGTTGCAATAAATGTTGCTGCCGTAGATAATGCTGATCCAATTACCGGTGCTACTACCGAAACAATTCCTTCAATAAATATTCCAATCCCTGCTAATAAACTCATTTTGTTAATCTCCTTCCAAATACTATTTTTTCACTAAACATGCTCAAATCAAACATATCATTCTTTACATTTAACAATATTGAACAAATCATATTTAGCTTAGACTCATCATCATCATGATAGTAAATATAGTCTCTTATATACCTCGCTTGTTGCTCAATTGTAAGCAAGGATTCCAACTCTATAATGAGCTTTTTATCACTTTCTTCCGCCTTAGCATTAATTACAAAATGTTCCTGATATATCTCAATTAGAGAATCCAACTTTGTCCTATAAGTAAAATGTTTTTCAAAATCTTTTTTTTGAGGGATATCACCTAGGTATTTTAAGCTTGGGAATATACCAGATTGATACTTTTGGCAGTAATAATTTACTACCGAATCATGAATCACATCTTCATTAATTATTTCTTGGCTTCCAGTATCTGTTTCTTTAGTTATCTGGACCTGGAGGCTACTTTCCCACCCCTGCGAGAACACAATTGTTCTACCTTTATCCAAAAATGATAAAAATCTTTTTTGGTCATCAGTCAAAGCCATTGTATTTCCAATTGCTTCTTTATCATCTTGTGCAAATATTTTATGAACAATCTTTGTATTAGTATTCTTTAGTACCTCTGGTGTAAGTTTTCCAGGAATCTGATCTACAATAATAAGACTTTCCCCATATTTTCTCACTTCAGCAAGCATATCTGAAAACATTTCAATTCCTTGTTTCTTTGACAAGGAATCGCCTGGTTCATATTTTCCTAGTAATCGGTGTGCTTCTTCAACCAAAGTAGTATGTTTGAATTCTATACAATCTTCCTTTGCTTTTTGATACTCAGCCCTTATCGCCTCCATCAAGTTTGATAAAATAAATCCCATTATAAGTGCTTTTTCTGAGCCGCTTCTTATTTCTTCTAATTCAAGAATAACTCTCTTATGTACCAAATCTCTAAAATCCAAAGATCTTCTTGTGTTGAGCATCAATCCCTTAGCACCTACGGTTAACCCTTGTAATCTCGCTCTTATGGAACCAATATAATCATTCTGCAATCTTGAATCAAATCCTTGAATTTTCACAACTTTTTCTGCTTTATTAATCAAATCTAACAAAGTAGGGAATGCATATGCACCATTTTCTATATCTTCCCACGAATAATATTTGTTTGTATCATCAGAAATATCCCACCCAAAATCAGTATAGCACTCATAGATGGATTTCTCTATAATTTGAGGAATAGCTGCCTCCATATCAAATGCAGATTCTATACTAGCCATTATCATATCAACATGTGACGTAACTGATTCATGAGGATACATTTCAAATGGATTTAATCTGAATGGGGCAATTTTATCTTTCCCTAAGGTAAAAATAAGAATATCGTCATAACGCTTAGTAAGTATTCTATATTCAGTTTTTGCCGGTTCAATAACTAAAAAAGGGGTTTCACTTCTTAAAAGTATCTTTTGACATGTTGTTGTTTTTCCAGCTCCGGTAACTCCTGCAATAAAAATATGCTTATCAAGTTCTCTCTTATCAAGGTATACTTGAATTGAGTCTAAAATCTTACCATTTTGCACCAAGTTACCTAATGGTAGTTTATTATCCTCATCTATATCATTTTGATAATTTAGACCAAATTCTACTTCTTCTCTTAATGATAATCCCACAACTTCTTTTTGTGGCAACCCTGCAACAATGCTTAATTCGTTAACAGAAAACCAATTCCCCAAAAAAGCTCTATCATTATTAACATATTGAGATAATGCTGTTCTGATATATATTTCATTTGTACTTATTTCATGCGTAAAATAAGCTTTAGCAATTTGGAAATTACGTAAAACACATTCTCTTTGTCCATTTTTTTCTAACTGAATAGGTCTTAATGGAACTCTGTTTCCCGTTTCTCCAGAAAATAAAGAAGTAACCGTATTCTGCAATTTCTGCATTTCTGCTTGTTGCATCGAAAATAATGCAATAGTAGAAATATACATGCCCTTACCCTTCCCATAATCAATTCTTTTAAGAATAACCTCATCTATATACTTCAACCAATCCTGTGCCTCTTTATTTGAAAACTCATATGATGTAGTGGTTGAATCCCCTTTATTTATATTTGTTCCTTTTGTATGAGTATTCGATATTCCATCAGTATGAGTATCTGTATATCCTAAATTTTTTGCACCTGTTCCATCATTATGTTGCAAGTTTTCTCCATGAGACTCTGATGTACCGTCATTTAGTTTCTCTTGAGTTGAGTTTGTTGTCGTCAATGATTTCCCGAAATTATGTGTTTCCGTATGTTGATTGCAATGTGCATCTGAATGATTATCTCCACTGGCATTAGTATCAATTACCGTGTTACTATTACTCACTCCTTTTTGGACACTCTTTTTTGCCAATGGTGTTAATTGATCATAGAAACTATATATATTTTTTTCAAAGTGACGTATTGCATTATAGGATAAAGCCTTTCCAATTACCAAAAACGCAAATTCATCTCCCAGCATGGCATCAACTAATCTATCTACCCCCTGAAGATTTTCCTCGTCTTCATTGATTCCCGGAACACCATCTATGTTTCCAATATAATTCATATTAGCAAGGGTATCTATTAATTCTTGTTCCTCCCCATCATTCAGCTTTGTAATTATACTACCTCTAAAATTACTCTCAAGACTAGGTTTAAGAATCATATCACCTAAGTCATCCATACTGTAGGATAAATTCATACGGTCAATTAGATCTCGACAGATTCCATAGTAAAATGACACACCTGTTTTATCACCTTTTATCAAATATACAAAATTAACACCTCCAAGCCTAATTGCGCTTAAAACATTCTCAAGTGCCTCTTTCCTTGGTGCTTTTTCTTCATATGTAATTCTATCTATTCGATAAAACACAACATCTTCAAGCTTAATTTGAGGATTCGAGCCAATATTTATTCTTCTATCATCATCCAAATAATATTTATCTGGTTTTTCGATGAAGTCCAAAATAAAACTCTCTTTATTCATATGCCTCATCACCTCTATTCTTTATCCATTATTATAGCTGTACTATATCTTCCTTTTTGATTAATCAATAAATTCTTATTTAAAAGGAACTCAATATGCTTACGGCAATATTTTTTCCCCAAATATATATGTTTTGACACTTGGGATAAGTCTTTGGGAGTTTCCAAAAAGTCAAGAATATCATCATACCTTTTTATTCGTTTTTTGCTACCTATAATTATCGAATTCCAAAGAAGAACTCTTTTTTGAGCTTCATTCAGATTCCTATATCCGCGAAACGAATAATCTTCCTCAACTAAAATAATTAAACTACAGTCATCAATTGTTGAGTTCTTTATAACATTTTCAAAACTTCTTTCTAGCTCATTTTGTAAACAATCTTCTTTCATAACCTGAGATAGATTCATAATTTTTTTTAGAGCTGGAGCCAAACTTTTTTCTTGTTTATTATATAAACTAGCTTCTGTACCATCCGACATTAACACAAAGCCAGTAATACCATTAAGTTGCCCTTTCATCAGCTTCATAGTTGAAAGAACATCCTTTGATGTCACAAATACAGTTGTATTAACAAACTCCCCATTTTCTGGATGAGAAGCTACTTTTATCTCTTTGTTTTTTACATATCCAATTACACCGTCGCCTATATGAAGGATCAAATATTTTCCATTTTTTACAGCTACAACTAATAAAGTAGATGCTAAATCCTTAACCAAACAATCAAGCTCCTGTGCTAGCTTTTCAAGCCCATCCATGAGTATTCCAACAATTACTCGCTTAATAGCAACGCCATCATTTTCGTTATAATATACATCAAATTGTTGTGTTAAGAGCTCGCATATCTTTTTTGTCACATACTCCGCACCAAAATGAGACATAGTCGCCGAACCAGCACCATCCGCTAAAGCAATAACACTCGTTTCATTTTTGCAAAGATAATTAGTCTTATCTTGGCATGGCATATCAGTTTTAAAATGCCCCCTGCCTTGTACAGCACACTGTACCGAATTCCACACTTTACTCGCCTCCTTTATCTTATAAACGACACTATAATTCAGCCCATCCACTTACAGGATCAAGTTTCACAGATTCACCAGGAGTAGATTGAGATGTTTTCGATACACTCTTGCTAAGCCACGAGAAAAACTCACCAAATTTTAAACCCTGTAATTTAAGTGCCGGTCTTTTAGGCGAGAATTTATTTAATGCAGATAAATCTGTCTCGTCACCAATAGCAATCGGAAATATCGTTAATTTCCTAGAATTTACCATATCAACAGTTCTCTGTACTGCTCTCATATATTCACTATTGCTTCCATTTGGAACACCATCTGTCATTAATACAAGCCACGGCTGATAATAATCTACGCCTTTATCCTTATATTCCTGTTTCCTACGTTCTAATAAATCCAACGCAAGATTTACGCCTTCACCCATAGCAGTATCCCCCTGTGCCTCTAATTCTGGAATATCACCTTGGCGTTCTACATTTGCAAAGTCAACTAAACATCTTGCTTGATTGTCAAAAGTAACAATACATATTTCAGCAGAATAAACAGCCATTTCATCCTCTTTTATCGCATCATAAAATAAGTCAATGCCTTTTTTTAGCTCATTAATTCTGCTTATTCCGCCTGTTACAAGATTCCATTCTCTACCATCCTCAAAAAAAGTTTCTCCCGTAGGAACGCAATCTCCTTCTACCGCTGCCATTGATCCACTTGTGTCTAGACACAAGCAAATTGGAACACGCGCTGTAGGATTTTCTACTAGATCTTGAATCCTTATAAGCATATTATTGTCCATATTTCTCTACCTCCACTTAAATAATTGAAAAAGTTCTTAAAACTTTTCAAATCATACTTCTCGAAAAAATATTAATGTTATTCTTCATTGCCTAAATATAATGAGCTATCCAATAAGTATCTATTAAAAGTAATTACCCCTTCTGTTAGATAATGACAAATCACCTTTTTTGCATCAGGTTCAATCATTATCACATTATCCCTTGTTGAAGACAATAAAGTAAAAGTTTCCATTGCTTCCTCAAAATCTTCATAAACTTCCTTACTCACAGAATACCTATTGTTCTCATAATTCTTTGTTGTAAACATAATTACATATTTCATATACAGATTATCCTTCCTTAATTCGTTATTTTTTTAAGATACATAAATTAGTTATTATTAAGTCAAAATTTGCTTGATATCATCTACATAATCCAACCAAGCAATCTTATCTAATCACCATCAAATAATTTAACAATTTATTAGTCTATTTATAATTCCCCCCACCCCTTTATACCTTCAACATCAAGCTTAATATTTTCTCCAGGAGTAGACTGGGATGTCTTTGATACACTCTTGCTAAGCCACTCGAAGAATTCCTTAAACTTCAACCCCTGCAATTTGAGAGGTGACCTATTCGGTGAAAACTTAGCTAATGTACCCATATCTGCATATGAACCAATTCCAATAGGGAAAACTGTAAGTTTCCTGGAATTAACCATACAGCACGTCCTATCTATTGCCATCTGAAGTTTTCTTGAATCACCATTAGGTTCACCATCTGTCATAAGTACAAGCCATGGCTGATAATAATCTACGCCTTTGTCTTTGTATTCTTCCTTTCTCTGCTCTAATAAGTCAAGAGCAAGGTTAACTGCCTCTCCCATAGGTGTCATCCCACTAGCATTCAAATATGGAGGATTAGGCTGCAATTCCAAACTTGCAAAGTCCACAATACATGAAGCATCAGTGCCACCAAAAGTAACAACACTTACCTCAGCAGAATAAAGGGCAACCTCATCATCCTTAATCGCATCATAAAAAAGCTTTACGCCCTGATTTAACTCATCAATAGGCGGACCGCTCATGGATCCACTTACATCTAAACATAGACATACAGGCACTCTTGGAGTCGGGTTATTTACCAAATCTTCCATTCTTAAAAGCATATTATCCATACATTTTCCTCCCTTTCATATAGTAAATTTCCTTACTGGAGTCCTAATACTAATCAATTTACATTTAATGCTGTGTTGATTTGCATTCTAATTTTACATTAAAAATTGTTGACTTTTATCCATGAATTACCATCTTCGTTAACACAGTGCTTCATTACAATTCATCATTTCCACCATAGAATAGAAGGACTAATGTGAGCTGTATAAGAATCATATGTTGAACTTCTTGATGTTTTATTTTTTCTACAAGTATCACATCTTTTAGGTACATCAAGCCCTCTTTTTTTATAAAAATCATATTGACTATTTGTTAATGTAAAAGTTTTCCCACAATCAACACAATATGATTTAATTCTTATTTTATTCTCATACTCAAAACATTCCTTGCACATATCATGTTTTTTCATTCCTTTTACATATTTCTGATAATTTGTAAAAACAATCTCCTTGCCACACTTTTTGCATTTATACACCTCACCTTTTTCTAAGCAATCTGGGCAAATCCCATTCTTACTACGATTTTCTTCTGCCTCCTGTCCACACAATTTACATCTAATATATGTGGATTTAGGATTTTTCTTATGCCTTGTGGGAAACAATTCAACTGACATTTCATCTTGCTGAGCAAATTTTCCGCTATCAAGAAGTTCCAAATAATGTCTGAACTTAGATAGCCATTCATCTACAGACAATCTATTTTTTTCCAAAGAATAACTGCCATCTTTTCTAAACGTATTATAAAAAGCTTCTTTTAATTCATAAGTTAAATGACTCCAAATATAACGCCAAGGACCATCCGGTGTTTTTTTATTTGAATTATCACCAAATGGATATGAAAAATCCATTTTTATAATATTAGATATAGGATCCTCTCCACCTTGCTGAGAATAGGGAGGCTTGCCCGGTAGCATAATCATAAACAATAATGTTGCAACAGCAAAGTTTTCATTTCCACGTGTACGCAAAAAATCCGAAAAATGTTTTCGTTGGATTTCAGGAGCAGTATAATTATTTGTTCCAACTGGACATGGAAAATCTTCTACTTGATAACTATCTGTATCAACAAAATATACTTCTTTAGGTGATACAACTAATATATTTGCTGGATTAATGTCTCCCATAATAATATTTCTATCGTGCAAATACTTTATTTTTCCCAAAATAGTAACACATAATTCAACTGTATCTCTTTTCTTCCAATCCGGAAATTTCTTCAAAAACAATGGCTTTGGTCCAAATACACTTTTTTGTAGCTCTTGTCCCTTTGCCTGTGGCATTAAATAGCCTACAAACTCATTTTTTGAATTATATATTATTTCAACCGGATAACATATACCTGAACAATTAATATTTTTAGAAAGCATTAGTTTTATCTTTTCGTATTTTCTTTTGGTAATGTTGTCATTCTTATAAATTTTTGCCACATATGGTGTATTTGTTAAATAAACTATTGCCTCTCCCCCTGATCCCAACTCTTTGGTAAGTTTAATTGAACCTTTTGAAGTTAGAACATTGCTTCCTTCTATAGGCATTTCTGATACTCTTAACTTTGTATCAGAAATATTTGTTACTTGACTACAGACTCTAAACATTTCATCTTCACCAATTTTAATTTCTTTTTTTTCCAACTTTTTTGATGTTTTTATCAAATCTGTATTTTCTTCTGAATCTTTCCAATAGAATTCTCTCAAAAGCCCATATTTATTTATTCTATTTACTTTTACCTCATTTGCCTTTACAGAACGGCTATTATTTAAATTCAAAATATCTTTTGCTAAATTATTATCCTGAGTAATCAACAAAAGTTTATACTTCATCCTAAATTTTGTAAAAACAACTTGAAATACATTATCAGTAAAATTATCTGTTGGTTCTCCCCTTATTTCAACATAACCAGCTTCGACTAATCCCTTAAGTTTTATGAGACACTCCTTAGCATTTTGTGCAAGTTCTGTATTGTTTTTATTTTTCGAATGTTTTTTAATTTCTTCTACACATCTTGATGGTATAAATATACTGTTCTGATACTGATGTAGCAGTGGAATGATATTCATCCAAAAGTCATCAGATGAAGAGTGTAATAAACTACAAGTATCGATAAAGATTTTCCAATCTTTACAGTACTTTTCAAGGATTTTTTTTTGTTGTTCTTGTTTTTCCTGATTAATCGCAGTATTCCCCATTATTCTTCACTTCTTTCTACTTTATTCTTCAACATTTTCACTCCACCACTTCCACATTCTCCCCCTGGCTCCTCAGCCACACATTGATTCCCTCACCGAACACCTCGGCAGATACTGTGTATACGCCATCTTTTTCGTCAAGAATCTTTGCTGTAGGGAGGCGGTCGAGAACAGCTTCTATGCTTCCGCCTTTATATCTGAATCTGATTTTCTTGAGTCTGCCGCCATACATGAACTGCACTCTCTTTCGGAACTCGCCCTCCTCAAATCTATCGCTGTACGGTATCTTGAAATGTTCATCAAGCACCTTATAGCCTGCAATCCTGTCGATTCGGTATATTGTTGGAAATGCATCATTAATAACCTGAAAATTAGCCCTGACCTTTTCATCATCTATAAACGCTGTAAGATAAAAATAAAATTCCGAAAACATTATCGCAACCGACTTTACCTTCCGCTTAACCACTTCATTATCTGTACTTCTCCTGTATTCGAATTCAAGATAATTACAGTTTCTGATTGCCTGCCCGATATCCCACATCTTATCAACGAACTCTGATTTATGCGTCAGTTCTATGTAATGAAACTCTTCATTCTTAATAAAGTCCTGTACTATTGCCTTTCCTTCTGCCGGTGTGCAGCGGTCAACCAGTATATCGAGAATATGCTCCATCCTTTCTCTGGTAAATGCCCTGCTGTCCAGCAGTATCTTGCATATTGCAAGTATCTCACTATTGGTCAGCCTTGTCCTGTATATCTGGCTGAGATAATGTCCACCCCTTTTCTTATCGTATTGAATTGAATTAATTACCCCGCTCTTTTCAGTTTCCTGTTCATAAAAATTATTAATCGCACTTATATCACGCTGGATTGACCTGGCAGATACGCCATATCTGGCGGCTTCCACCTCTTTGTCAACCACTTCCCCTTCTACCAGGCGCTGATACAGGTTTAATACTCGACTTACCTTATCATTGTAGTCATTTGCCATAAGTAACTCTCCTTTAAGTCGTTTGTAAGTTTACACTCATCAATTCACGATTTAATCTGTTAATATTTTAGCAGTTTATCATAATAAATGCTAATATAAAATCACATTTTCTGCGTTTTTCTGCATTTTTCTGCAACATTTTTACAAAAATGTGTTTCAATAATTATACATCATACAAATAATGAAAATATGTTAAAACCTGTAAACATATATATGATATAAAGTACCATTGCTGACATTGCAAACAGATACGCCACCGCAAGTATCGGATACCCTATGCTTCTTAGCCTTATAAGCCTGTATTCTTCGTAAAATTCTTCATAATTAATGTACGGTGCCTTATCCTCCTCCGTCATCTTGTTCCATATTTCTTTTGAATTGTATCTGATATTGAACAGAAATGGTCTTTTCAAATACACATAAACTTCACTGCTATCATCTTCAATATTATTGTCTTGCATAACTGCCTCCTTCGTTTTGTTTATTATTATGATAGCAAACAGGTCGGACATTATATGTCTTAGTGTCATATTTTGTCATAACATTTTTAATTCTTATAATTCGAACCTGAACATATCGTATGATTATTTAACGAAATCTTTTTTTAATGTATTGTCTGTGACTAATTTTATTTTAGTTGTAGATAATTATATCATCAGCTAATCAATATTACAATTATGTGTATTGTATTTATCATCTTTATAGTGGGGGATTTCATGAAAGATATTGATTTTGAAAGTATTGGAAAGAAGTTAAAAGAAATACGCTTATCAAAAGGATTGCCACAGGACGCTGTTGCCAGTGCCGCTGAGGTCAATACTTCTCATATAAGCAATATTGAGAATAACCGCGTGAAAGTTTCCCTGCCTACACTTATCTATATATGTAATGCACTAGGTGTAACTGTGGATTATGTTTTATCCGGTGAATATACTGGCGATTATTCTTCTATCGACAGGGAAATCATGAAAGAGATCCTGTCTCTTTCTGATGAAGAAAAGGAACGTGTCTTAAGGGTTGTGCGTGCGCTCAAGTAATCTCACTGCATAGTTAAACCCTGCCATGAAGCTTTCTTTTTTCGCAACTTCGGCAACTGCCATGTATTTATCACGTTCACATTCATAATCGCTCCATGTTGCCAGTTCTTTGAACTGCATCAGCTCATGGGCAATCTGCTTTTCTACTAATTCATCCACATTTTTCATTATATCTGTCTGACTCACAAGCATGTTATATAATCCTTCTAATTCGTTCTGCATAATTATTCCATCCTGTATATGTATTCTGATATTGTCCGCCGGCTACCTTCTTAATAGTCTCCGGCTTGTTTCTTCTAAAATAATATCAGTTAGGTCAGACATTTATTGTCATATTGTTTTATTATATTAAAAAATCAGGCTTTGGATTTCTCCTCCGCCTGATATATCATTCAATAATATGACTTATATTTTTGCCAGACGATAAAGTCTTTGATCAATTTTTAATTATAACTAAGTATCATCCATTTATTTAATCTTCACTACATATTGAGTATCCATATATTCAGCAATTGCATCTGATAATAAATCTGCAAATCTTTTCTGTACATATTTTACATTCATATTATGTTCTTGTTCGTTATCATCAGCATTTCTAAAAGATAAATTCAAAATATTATCTTCCACATTTTCTACCCTGAGTGGCTTAATCCATGTACTCATCTGTATATCCTGAATATTATATTCTGTCTGAAGAACTAATAATATTGATTTCCAGTTATTTTGGATATTAGCAACGGGACTATCTTCTATGCTGTCCGCGTTATATTCCTCCTGCACCTCATTATAATCTTCTTCTTCGTCTTCATCATAGTCGTTGCTTCTCAGCTTATCCTCATAGTAATGCATTTTTGCATTTGCAACTGCTCCTTCAATATTAGCTTTCACATTAGCCCAGAAAAACCCCATAATATTTGTCTCCTTTCATTTGCACATAAATCAACTATAAATACAGGCTGTTTGTATATTAAGAATAGCATTCAAGTCAGACACTTATTGTCATATTGTTTTATTTTATTAAAAAATCAGGCTTTGGATTTCTCCTCCGCCTGATTATAACTCTATTAATTCAATTCAATATTATCGCTAAACCCACTAATCCGCTTTATTATCTGATATTCGTTGGTTTATTTTATTCTCCTTAATTCATGTAATAATGAGAAAACCAACTAATCGACAAGTATATATTATTTGAGTAGGTCTTTTTCAGCTCTTAACCTGATAAACAATATATTTTCCATCTATTTTGCTGCTAATTTGCCTACTATTCTTAGTATTATTACGAAATTAGTGGGTTTATTATGAATTTTCATCTTTAAATCAACTGTAATTTGCCTACTATATTACCCATATCTAACTATTTCGTAGGTTTTGGCAAATTCATCCTGCTTCCTTTATGACCTATTACTCTAATCTGCTTTGCGGACACAGTCATTCTCAACCAAATCAGCTTCTGACAACCAGCTCTATACAATCAATTCTTACGCTTACTAATCAGCCTTTTTCTCTTGCCACGTCAAACTCCTGCTTTATCTGTGCAAGAAGCTCAGGATTAACAAGAACATCGCATATTGAATCAGCCATTATCTTTGCTGCGTATACTATAGCATTATGCGCGGCATCACTCTTTCCAGCTTTAAGGTAGGCTTCTGAATGTGGCTGTGCATCCTTGTCTGTGAATGCAATTCTTATACATGAGCCTGGAACTTCATATAACACATTGCCAAAATCTGTTGAGCCAGTCTTTTCGCGTGGTGGTGCAATCGATGGGGCATTCTCATATGCTGCATTTGCCATAAGCAGGTCATTGACCTTATGGCACACAACCTTGCTCTTGAATGGAAGGTCTCTCTGAACCTCATATGTTGTTCCAGTCATAAGCGCAGCACCTTTTAAAATGTTGTAGAATCTCTCTACAACTTCATCAAGGTATTTCGTGCTGTATGAACGGAGTGTATATTCTGCAACAGTAAGGTCCGGAACTACATTTGGAGGACCACCTGCATTACGGATTGTGTAATGCATTCTTGTGTCATCTTTAACATGCTCTCTTAACATCTCAATTGCATGGAATGATAATAACGCTGCATCAAGTGCGCTTCGTCCTTCTTCTGGACTTATTGCAGCATGGCTTTTTACTCCGTGGAATGTTACCACGAAATTCTCGAGTGCCATACATTTTTCATCTACTGATGTATTAGGCGAACCATGCGACATAAATGCAAGGTCAAGCTCTTTCATATAACCTTTATCTAGCATAATTATCTTGCCGCCAAGAGTTTCCTCTGCCGGGGTTCCATACACAACAAGCCTGCATGGATAATCCTGAAGGCAGTTCTTTACTGCAATTGCTGCCCCTATTCCGGCAGGTCCCTGAAGATGATGTCCACACGCATGTCCGATTTTTTCAAGAGCGTCATATTCAACAAGAATTCCAATCACCGGGCCGTCACTTCCATTATCCCATGTTGCCCTGAATGCTGTTTCAAGTCCTGTTCCACGCTCTACCACAAATCCTTCTTTTTCAAGATAACTGCACAATATATCAGATGTCTTGTACTCTTCCCCGCTTATCTCCGCAAGGTCGAATATCTCATCTGACATCTGGCATAAATCTTCTTTATAGCTGTCAATAACCGCTCCAAGCTGCTTCTTAATATCGTCTGACATAATATCTGCTCCTAATCAATTCTAATATCCAATCATTAATGCACCAAGCATAAACAGGCATCCAAGTGCTGTCCATATAAGGAACAGTGGCATCATGAACTTAAGCCATTTACTGTATGGAATCTTTGATACAGCAAGATATCCCATAAGTGATGATGACATTGGAAGTACTGAGTTGGAGAATCCGTCTCCTAACTGGAACGCAAGTACTGATGTCTGTCTTGATATTCCTACAAGGTCTGAAACCGGCACCATAAGTGGCATTGTAACTGCTGCCTGACCTGTTCCTGACACGATTACGCAGTTAATAAGTGACTGACATAAGAACATGCCGACAGCCTTAATTGAATCTGGCATAACATTTACAATATTAACAATTCCGTACACGATAGTATCAAGAATATTGGCATCACTTAATATTACCTCAACTGTACGGGCAATTCCGATTATAAGACATCCTACGATAATGCCCTTTGCACCTTCTCCGAATTCCCTTGCAATTCTGCTAGGACCGTAACCGCTGATAAATCCGCATATTACACCCATAAATATGAAGAGGCCTGACATTTCTTCAAAGTACCAGCCCTTCTTTGAAAGGCCATATATAAGTATTCCAAAGCCAAGTGTCATAACAATAAGAACTGCAATCTGTCTTATCGTAATTGTGTCTGTTGCATTGTCAAATGTGTACTCCTGGTCTTCAGGAATTCCATATATTACGCTTTTTTCAGGATGTGCTGCAACCTTTCTTGCATAGCAGATTATGTATGCACTTGTAGCAGCAAGAAGCACAACAAGAATAAATACTCTGTAAGCCATCCCGGAGAACAACTGCAATTCTGCTATATCCTGCGCAACTCCTACATTGAACGGATTAAGTAATCCGGCTGTGAATCCAACCGCTGCACCGAGTGCAATCATCGCTGTTCCTGTAACCTTATCAAGGCCTAAGAATAACGCAAGTGTTATTCCGATAGGAACGAATATCATAACCTCTGATGACATTCCCATTGTGAATCCGAATATAGAAAACAATGTTAAAAATACAGGAATTACAACATATTTGTGCTTAGAAAATGTCTTAGATAACTTCTTGCATAACGCTGTAAGTGCACCTGTTGATGTAATTACCTGAAAAGCTCCGCCGATTATCAGCATAAATGTGATTGTTGATGCTGATTTCACAATTCCGGTATAGATTGCTGAAGGAATCTTTAACGGATTAAGCGGACTTGATGCTATTCTGTGATAACTTCCAGCTTCAACTAAAATATGTTGTGTTTCTGCTTCTTTAAATCTTGTAAACTCGCCTGCCGGCACAATATATGTTGCCGCTGCAGCAATAAGAATAATTACCACAAGTATTACAAATGTATGTGGCGTTTTCCATTTTTTCTTTGCTTTTGTTTCCATGAAATTTTCTCCCATAACAAATTTATATTTTTATACATTTTAATATAAATCATACTAAAAATAAAATTGTATGTTTTTATCGAAAGTATAAATCTAATTTATAGTTTCAATTGATTGATACATTTTAATTATGTATAATTATTACATTATTATTGAAACATGCACTATTTTTAGAAAGGGAATTCATATGATTACTGAAAAAGACATGCAATATGTTCTTACAATTGCTAATTACGGAAATCTTACCAGAGCCGCCAATGCTCTGTTCTTGTCGCAGCCGGCTTTGAGCATACATCTTAAACAGCTTGAAACATCACTTGGCATACAGCTTTTTGAAAGAAAAGGCCGCCGCATGATTCTTACATTTGCAGGTGAGGAATTCGTGAAATCTGCCAGAGATATCACAATGAAGTGTTTTGAGCTTGAGGACCGCATGATTGATATTGGCAAAAATGTGGCTGGTAAACTCCGCATTGGTTACATGGTACGTCAGGTTGAGTCTCTCTTTCCTTCTGTTATGACTGCATTTAACAGACTGTATCCCCAGTCAGTTGTATATGCTGTTGACGGACATCTCTCAGACCATGAAGAGCAGCTTCTTGCCGGTGACCTTGATATGTTCTTTGGATATAACAGTGTGAGCAACACCAGACTTTCCTATGAAACCATATATGAAGACTGTCTTGTTGCCATTCTTCCCAAAAGCCACCCTGCTGTATCTTTCGCAGAGTCTAAAGAATCATGCATCTATCCATGGCTTGATCTTGCACATGTAAGAAAAGAAAGATTCATCCTGCAGCACAGCAACCAGAGTATAAGACAGCTTGAAGAAGACGCCCTTTTCTATGCTGATGTCCTGCCAGAGCTTACCTATAAGATAAGCAGTATTGACGCAGGAATCCGACTTGCTGAACAGGGATATGGAATTGCATTTACACTAAACAGTTATCTTACTTCAATGAAGCTTTCACCTGATTCAGTCGTATTACAGATTGGCGACCCAGACATGCGTATACCATTCTCCGCCGCCTTCCGCAAGGAAGATGAAAACCGGAAAGAACTGAAAGAATGGATACGGCTGACTAAAGAGCTTGTTTCCAGGCAATAAAATAACCGGCTGATACTGCATTTAGCTGTACCAGCCGGTATCTTAATATTATTCAATTATAATACTTCTACAAGCTCAATCCTGAAATTCAGTTCTTTTCCTGCCATCTCATGATTAGCGTCAAATGTAATATCTGTATCAGTTAAAGCAGCAACCCTAGCAGGGAATGGCTGTCCATACATATTCTGAAGATATACTTTATCATCAACTTTAAGTTCTTCTGCACCAGGAAGCTCACTTATAGGCAATGTTATGAAAGCTCTTGGATCGGCTTCTCCATACGCCTCCTCTGGCATAAGATGAACATCTATAACGTCTCCGACATTCATTGTTGCAACAGCCTTGTCAAAGCCCTGAATCATCATTCCTGCTCCACAAGTAAATTCAAGCGGTTCACCTCTGTCGTAAGAAGAATCAAACTGTGTTCCATCATTAAGAGTTCCTTTATAATGAACCTTTACTTTCTTTCCCACATTAGGTCCTTCAAATGATGGTGTAAATGTACCACAGCCACCGCCGCAGCCGCCACAACCACTACCACAGTCTGATTCACCTTCATCACTTCCACAATGTCCGCAACCTGACTCTTCATCTTCATGGCTTCCACAGTGTCCGCAGCCATGACCTTCTTCATGATCGTGATGATGGTCGCAATTAACTCCTGCTGATGTTAAATCGCCATTAAGATATGCCTCAACTGCTGCATCTGCTTCTCCATCTGCTCCTGAATATACATCAATTCCAGCTTCTGAAAGTGCTGTGACTGCACCGTTACCAATTCCGCCACATATAAGAACATCTACACCTTTATCCTTAAGAATAGCTGCCAATGCGCTATGACCAGCTCCATCAGTGCCAATTACCTCTGCACGGACAATATTCTTTCCTTCTGCCTCATAAATCTTAAAGCTCTCAGAATGTCCGAAATGCTGAAAAATCTGACCATTCTCGTATGTTACTGCTATTTTCATTAATAATCCTCCTGATTAATATTTATTCTCATACAACGTATGAAAAATCATTTCAAAATCTTAAACAACTAAAACTCAATATTCACCGAACCATTTGCATATTTCATATAATCAAAAAGCTTAGACGCCGTAAGAAGTTCAAGCGGATCTCTTTCTATATCATCTTCCTCAAATATCTTTGCCACTTCCTGTATTTCCGGATTAGAAAGAGAATTCATATATTCTCTCAGTTCAACTATCGGCATATTAAAAAGTTCTTCTTTGCTCTTCATAAATTAAAATCTCCCTCCAATATCTATTCCGAACGGCCTGTGAATATTACCTTGCCGCTATTCCACAATTCTGCTGTTCTTTTAGCTGCATCAAGCCTGTCTTCATCATTTTCAAAACTAAATGATGCTGACTGGCAGCCGCAATCCATACACATCACATAATAAGAGTGATTTTCCTCTTCTAATATAGAAGGTCCAAAACATCTTGGACAATCCTGCAGATCAATCATTTCATAAATTTCCATGCTGCAACTCCTTGTAATAATAATCTGATTATCATTTAATTTTACATTCTATTAGGGATAGAAATCAAGTGGAAATCATTATATATCTTACATATTTACACATATTTTATGAATTATACACCTTCAGCAGATTCATTAAATCATTAATCTCCTCCGCAATCTGCTTTCCGTTATCAGTATCCTTTACAAACACCCGCTGCTTTTCCACATAAACAACCTGTGATTCAGACTCAATGTCCCTGTTACTATTAATTGCCATATTAATACTCATAAACGGATGATGTTCTTTAATCTTCATTCCATGCGAATTATAAATAAGTGTATAACCGGCTATTCCTGTGGCAGCATGATATCCTTCGCAGAAACCGCCATCTATAACAATAAGTTTTCCACCAGCCCTTACAGGGTGCTGCCCCTCTTTTGTCCTGACAGGAGTATGTCCATTAATAATGTGTGCATTCTCATTATAAAGATTAAACTCCCTTAAAATCATTTTACAGATTCTTTCATTTTCATACTGAACATAGTATGGATTCTTATCCTCTTCGATTGCCTTCTTATAGTCAGCATTTCTATCCTTGTCGAGGAACGTTCGTTCAAATGTTTTGATACACCTTCCAGTCACTGGTGATAATATATTACTCCACAGAAACCACATAAAATCAACTGCATCTGAATTACCGGTTCTTGCCTGCCTTACCATTGACTCGCAATAATCAAGATACTCACGACCTGAATACGACTTGCAATCCACAACAATTCCATCAAACACCCCTTGTTCGTCAAGTGGCACACAACCATGAAACAGAAGATTTCCATTATGAATCTTATAAATGCTGCCTTTTTCATATAGAAAATTGATATGTCTCTCAAGCGCCATACTGTTAATGAAATCTGCCCTGAATCTTCCCATCAGAAACATTTCTTCCATAGTAAGCTCATAAGGATTATTCATGTCAACAGTTGGAAATTCATTAGTATTAAGAAAATAATCCTTATCCCCTATTCTTACTGTTCCTTTATCCAGATTCATCTTATCCAGCAGAAGTCTTCCTTCCATTCTGTATTCCGGGTGTCTCTTAATAAGCTGCCCTTCAAGCTTGAATAGAATCACAGAAATAGCTTTATAGACTGCGTCATCAACATTTTTATCTGAATATGTATTAACTGCAAACTGTAGAAGAAACCTTAGGCTTATTCCATAACCATTCTCAAGAATTGACATAGTTTTGTACTTAATATTATTTCTGACCACAAGTGCCATACACACAGGATTGCCGCAAAAAGCTCCCATCCACAATATGTCATGATTTCCCCACTGGATATCAACGCTGTGATGTTCCATCAGAAGATCTAATATCTTATCTGCATGTGCTCCTCTGTCATATATGTCCCCAAGTATATGAAGATGGTCCACAGCCAGTCTTTTAATCAGATCAGTAAGAGCAACCAGAAATTCATCGCCATTATGAAGGCTCAGAATTGTTTCCATAATCTGTCTGTGGTACACACTCCTGTTGTCATCTTCATCCTTCTGCGCATGAATAAGTTCATCGATGATATATGCAAAATCCACAGGCATTGCTTTTCGCACCTTGGATCTTGTGTACTTAGAAGACAGAAGCTTTGCAATCTGAATCAGCTGGTTAAGTACATTTCTGTACCATTCATCATTCACCTTATTCTCATCCATAAGAATAGAAAGCTTCTCTCTCGGATAATATATCAGAGTGCACAGCTCCTGCTGCTCATATACAGTAAGTTCATCTCCATACAGCATCGCTACCTTCTCTCTAATTACTCCCGAACAATTATTAATTATATGGTAAAATACATCATATTCCCCATGAAGGTCACTCATAAAATGCTCTGTTCCCTTTGGCAGATTCATAATTGCATTCAGGTTAATAAGTTCGCGGTAAACTGACTGTTTTGTGGGATATTTTTCCTTTAATAACTTTAGATATTTATCGTATTCCTTCATGGGTTCTCCTTTTATCGTGTATTTGCGGTTTAAATTTCAGCTTTCAAACTTTTTGATTTCATACGATTATTATAGGAGATTCATGTATAAAACACAATAATAACTAAGTCCGAGACAATGTCCCATATTTTTCTTTATATCTCATACTCTCTATTCAATTCATAGGTTTGGTAAAATTAACAAAAGGAATATTATATGTTCCATATTTTGAAGCTGATGTTACTTGTGCCACAATCGGTCTTAAATAAGATAATAACAATGATGGAGCATTCTGATTCAACAATTTATCAATCATATTATCATCTAATTCATCATTCCATCTAAAGTTAGCCCCTTCTATAGCTTTTATGTAAAATGGAATATCATCATTTTTTTCTCCTATTTCAACATCCAACTCAACTATTGCTTCATTTAAATTTTCTTTCTTGGCAACTTTAACAGACATATTCATTCTAATCTGTATTTTAGTATCTTTTTCTCCATTAAAATTCTTATTAATCCAAAATTCCAAACCTGATAATGCCGGATTGGTAAACTGAAATGCACTTTCCATACTATACTCCTCTATGCTGCATATGATAAATACCCACTATCTTCTGGCTTTCCATAACAATCATTATTACTAACAACCCATGTTAAACCATTATTCTGCTCCTCATTATTATAAAAAACAGTATCAACATTTACATCAATAGTAACTTCTATATTAAATTTCTTTTCTTCTTTGCCAATTTTGTCCAAAAAATTCAAATCTAAATCCGCAATATCAGCCACAAACCCATTATTTGTATCTGTAATATGAATATTTTTTTCAATAGATGCAAGTATTTGAGAATTTGAATGTAAAGAATCTATTGATGGTCTAAATAAATTATTAGCAAAATTAATTGAATCCTCTCCTGATAATATAAGTGTGTCAACAACTTCACTAGCCATATAAACAATCTCCTTTAATCATATTTTACTATCTAAATATTCTTTCAATTGATTCATGTGATTCATACAGTCAAAGTACATAGCTTCTGTCGTTCCATCCTGTAAATCTAATATGTACAGCAGACAATTTACTATTATTTATCTCTTTACTATAATCGGATATTTCTTCTGGAAAATCTTCAAGTTTAATTTCCCTAAACATAATTTGATAATAGCCTAAAATAATATCTTTATACATTATACTATATGTATAAGCATTTTGAACAATGCGAGGATAATATGATTCTATTATATAATTATTTATTGATTCAATCCCACAATCAAATATAGCATCTTCAACTTTATTATCAACTTCTATAAATTGTAACTTACCAATATACTTCCTTATATAAACAACATATAAAATAAAACAAGTCCATCATCAAAATAAAACTTGGTCAATTCTATTTTAACATATTAACATTGTCCCTTTATAGCATCCAAATACCCCATCAGCCTTTTCTGCTGTTCATTACTTAACTGCTGATAAGACTCTACCAATACACCTATATCTGTTCCTTTGCTTATTACATATGTATCATTAGTACGGCTTCTGTTTCCTGTATGTTCAGCACCCGACAACAAATCATAAGGTGTTACTTCAAGTACTTCACATATAATTAGAATCTTATCACTGACCGGATTAGTTCTCTTCTTTTTCCAATCGCTAATTGAACTTTCTGCTATACCTGTTCTTACAGAAAATTCTTTCTGGCTCATTCCTTTTTCTTTTAGTAATTCAAAAATTCTATCACTGATTGTTTTCATCACATTATCCTCATATTCGTAATAAACTTATAGTTAACTTTGTTTAGTAAGTATAGCATTATCATTTCACTTTGTAAATACGAATTTATATGTTTATAAGAATTATTAACATCTGACAGCTTCTGCACGCTCTTAATATCCGTTTTCTATTGATACATATATCCTCACCAATCACGCAATCAATCTTTGAATAAAAATGTAAATTTTTCTAAAATCGAACACATTGCTTCATAAAATTCATCCATATCTTTAGCCTGAGTCAGACGATTCAACATCACTTCACCATATGCTACGAGCAGTTCTACATTTTAATCTTTGCTTTTCTAATCACTTTTGCTTTCCTTGCTTTCTACCACAAGTTCATTATTAAAGAAATACTGATTAACTAATTTCCAGAAGTGAAGTCCTGCACTGGTATCCTCTGTCCATAAATATTTCATATCACAGTTCCTCTTCCAATGTTATTCTGTTGTTATCAAACTTCAGCTCCTTAAAACTCTTATCAGATACGTTGAGTCCGTCACAATTCCGCAGGAAAAGCATATACTGATTTGATAATTCAAAATTAATGAATCTCCTGACATCATCATTAATCAGACAATCTGCATTATCTATCACAATAAAACTATTTCTACACTGTTTGATTGCTTCTAAAAAATCATCTGATTTGTAATTAAATAGCTTGATTGCCTTATATTCATCTGTCAATCTTATATCTTCAAGCATTTCATAAAGTACTGTTTTGCCGGTACCACTGTCTCCACCAACAAGAGTAATCCTATCATCAAATGTCAAATCATATGAAAATGGAGCTGCTTTAAATGTAATATTCCTATAAATCATCTGCTTCTCTCCTTTCATATTCCTTACTCCACCATGCATTATACCCTCTGCCACCAGTAACTATATCTGAATCATTAAATCTGATTTTTGCATCATCCGGAATATCAAAAAGTGTTGGTCTTGACATATAAATTTTTATATTATCCATAGTAAATATGATTCTAAGTACATTGGGACCACATTCCTCAACATTTACAACCTTGTCAGGATGCTTCACAATATTAAGTAATGTCTTACAGCCAGATGACAAATTACGGATTGTGCCCAAGCCATATTTTGTTTCAATATGCTTATCTGGAGTGAGCTTTGCTTCATCTATCTGCTGAATTAAATAAATCTCTTTTTTGACATTTCTTCATTGCCTGTATTTAAATTGAAATACAAATCATTTTGAAATATCCAATCTTTCGAATCACTTTTCTGTGTACATATATCTATCATATGATGCAACTCCTTTATTCAATTCATCGTTAAAATCTTCTATTACTATGCAATTAATCGCAGCATAAAAAACGTTAATAAATCATATAAAATATTATAGAATATTGATATA